>OHWC01000545.1_pt1 | contig 20013 bp, 20 predicted proteins | sample 1579541 | NCBI WGS metagenome assembly OHWC01 (sample SAMEA3882551, study PRJEB24775) | human gut metagenome | biome: human-associated habitat; feature: intestine environment; material: feces | place: Netherlands | collected 2009/2010
TTAGAAAGATGGGGATATATATATTTAGTAAGACCTGACCCACAAATAATATGGAAAGAAAAAACTTTTAAGAACAAATGGAATAATGTACATGGAATATATAGTAGAAGTAACACTGGTGGTGGCAATTGGAGATTCCAAAAGAAAGTTCCACAAAACTGGCAAATAAAATATAAAAATTTAACATTTAATATAAAGCCAATGGGATTTAAACATACAGGACTTTTTCCGGAACAAGCAGTTAATTGGGATTGGATGATTAATAAAATACAAAGCAGTAAAAGAGATGTAAAAGTATTAAATTTATTTGCATATACAGGTGGAGCAACTGTAGCATGTCTTTCTGCTGGAGCTTCTGTATGCCATGTAGATAGTTCTAAAGGAATGGTAGCATGGTCAAAAGAAAATGTTAATTCATCTGGATTAAAAGAAAGACCAGTTCGTTATATAGTTGATGACGTAGAAAAATTTGTAAATAGAGAAATAAGAAGAGGCAATAAATATGATGCAATTATTATGGATCCACCTTCATATGGTAGAGGAACAAAAGGAGAAGTATGGAGATTTGAAGAAGATATTGCAGATTTAGTTAAATTATGTACTAAAGTATTATCGGACAAGCCTTTATTTTTCTTAATAAATTCGTATACTACTGGTATTTCTGCAAAAGTATTAGAAAACATATTAAGAATAAATATAAAAAATAATGGAAGTTTTGAATCTGGTGAAATAGGATTACCTATGACAAATTCTAAAATTGTACTTCCTTGTGGAATATATGGTAGATGGGAGGAAAACAATGCTTAATGTATTATATGAAGATAATCACATTATTGTTGTAGTTAAAGAACCCGGAATTCCATCACAGGAAGACAAAACTAAAGATGAAGATATGCTTACTATTATAAAAAAATATTTAAAAGATAAATATAATAAACCAGGAAATGTTTACTTAGGACTAGTTCATAGGTTAGATAGAAATGTTGGAGGAGTTATGGTATTTGCTAAAACTTCTAAAGCGGCTTCTAGATTAAGTGAACAGGTTAGAAATAAACAGGTTAAGAAAAACTATATTGCTGTAGTAAAAGGAAAAATAGAGCAATCTAAAGGAGAAATGAAAGATTACTTAAAAAAGGATGAAAAAAATAATAAATCTTTTGTTTCAAATGAAAATACAAAAAATGCTAAATTAGCAGAACTAGAGTATGAGAATTTAAAATATGATGAAAAAACAAATATGAGTTTAGTAAAAATTAATTTAAAAACAGGCAGACATCATCAAATAAGAGTACAGTTTTCTAGTAGAGGTCATAGTTTATGTGGGGATACTAAATATGGAACAAGAAGTAGAAGTAAGCAGTTAGCCTTATGGTCATATAAATTAAGTTTTTGTCATCCTGTAACAAAAGAAAAGTTGCAATTTAAATATTTACCTAATGCAAATGGAGTATGGAACATATTAAAAGATATACATATATAGTAAAAAAAGTTCAATTTATAATTGGACTTTTTTTATATAGTGTTAAGTTTTTGAGGAGAATTTTTGCATATTTCAACAAAAAACAAGAAAGTTAAACTATAGTTCTGTTGGTAAAATATGGTTTTATATAGGTAAAAAATAATAACAATTATTCACAAGCAAAACATATCATTTCACCAAACAAATGAACAAAAATAATAAAAAGAGACTATAATAAAGACAGATCAACGAAAGAAATGAGGGATAAATGTGATACAAACAATTTGTGATTCATTAGCACACAAGATAACAACATCTGTTAATGGATATGATGAAAGTAGAATAGAAGAAATTAGCTTTGGACTACAATTACTAATTGGTGAAATACCTAAGTTTTTTATTACATTTATTTTAGCATGGTTACTTAATATAATTGATTTAACTATAATTTCTTTTATGATAATTTTACCATACAGAATGTTTTCAGGAGGCTTTCATTTAAATACACATTTAGGATGCATTATAGCGACAAATACAATGTATATTGGAAGTGCATATTTAGCTAAAATATTATATTTTAGTGATAGTGTTAAATTTATTATGATAGCAATTACTTTTATATTTAGTTTTGCAATGATTTCTAAATATGCACCAGCAGATACAGAAAATGTACCAGTATTACAAAGGAAAGAAAGAAAAAAACGAAAGATGTGGTCATTTATAATTGCAGGTACGGAGCTTGCAATTGCAATAACCACACCATATAGAGTAATTTCTAATATGATAATTATAGGAATTTTAATTCAAACACTAACAATAACTAAATTAGCATATAGAGTTACGAAAAATAAGTATGGTTATGAAGTGTATGGATAGTAACCGAGGAATTAGCCTCGTACTATATAAAGAAAATAAAGGGGGAAATGAAATGTTAAAAATGTTAGCAAAATTAGCAGAAAAATATGCAAGATCATCTAACACAGCATGTTTTTTTGTTGGAATATTACATCAACCAAAAATGCCTGCTAATATGATAAGAAAAGACTAAAAACAATCAACATCCAAATTAAACAACAAAAAAATGAGAGAAATAAAAAATAAAGTATTATTACTTTATTTTTTATTTGTTTTAAATTTTTAGTAAACTTGGTTTTGGTAAATATATTTCTAATTGTTGCTTGAATAATTCATCATCTTTACTTGTAAACATTGCAAGATTATCATGTTTATTTAATATTTTATTTACCTTCCAGAGCCCAAGTCCTGTATTATTTGGTTTTGTTGAATATGATTTTTCAAAAATTTTAAATGTATCTATATCCTTTTCATTATATGTATTTTCTACAATTACAAGTTGCCTATTTCTTCTGTAATCCATTAAAAAACGTACATTTATATATTTTTTACTACATTCTTGTGCAGCTTCTATGCTATTATCTAACAATATTCCTAAAATTCTAGTAAATTCGTAGGTATCTATATGAAGAGAATTTAAATCTATAAAAACTCCAAGTTCAAATTGAATATTGTTTAAATTTGCTTTATTATATTTATCAGCTAAAATTGCATATATAGATGGATTATTAATAATTTCTGGGTTAATAGCAGATAAATTATTAAGATTTTTACATTCATTAAATAATGACTTATAATATTTTGATAAACCTTCCATATCATTGGCAGTTATATATCCGACCAATGCCATTCATAATATTGTGAAAATCATGTTTAAATGCACGAATATTATCATACATTATTTTTAAAGTATTATTATATAGTGTAAGATTTTTTATATCTCTATTTGCAACTTCTAATTGTTTTGTTTTTATAATATTAAATATGCTAACAAAAACATAAGCAACTAGGCACATAATACTTAACAAAATAATAAATCCTGGTAAAATATTATTATAAAAAGCAGTTATATATAGTTGTAAAAATATAGTTACAAAACCTAGTATAACAGTACTTAAAATGGAAAAATAGTCTTTTTTATTTAAATTTGTAAATAATGTTGTATTTATTTTAAAATGCTTAAAAAATACTAACATAATTGTTAAACATGTATATACTACCATAAGGAAAGCTATATGATATAAAGGTAGTGAAATAGCTTCAGCATAAGGTTTATTAGATATTAAAGTATATATCTGTGAAGAAATCATTTCTAAAAGAGCTGTTAGCATAAATGGAATTGCAAATCCAATAAAAGCACCTAAAATACTAGTTTTAAAAAATAATACAAATGCAAGTATAAACATTAAAGTATTACAAACTGAATTATAAGGTGAGGGAATAAAAAATGCTAAGCCGATGGAAGCAATAAAAAGAAATGCTATACATAAATATTTTCGTTTTTTAGTTGTTTCTATATTTAAAAGAACTAAACACATATTAACATATATAATTATTTCGATTAAAGTACAAGGAATACTAATAATACTAGTTAGTGTTGCATTAGGCTTCATTAAGATATTCATTATCTTTTGTATTGTATTCATAGTTATTCATAACCTCCAGTAAATTGTTTTTATATTTAGGCCCAATAGGGCAGACATCATTATTATTAGAAAGATATATGTAATTTTTAATACTATCTATTATATTAATTGTATCTATATTAACAATATAAGATCTGTGACATCTTACAAAATTATCAGGTAAAGTTTTTTCTATTTTATTAAACGCAATATATGATGAGTAATCTTGAAATTGAGTATGGTAAGTTAACTTCATATTATCTTTTTTAATATAAAGTACATCATTTTCTCTAATTAACATCTGGGAATTACCGACTTTAATAAAATTTGATACATTGGATTTTATATCTTCAAACAATCTAGATATAGTTAACTCAAGTCTTTCAGAAACAAAAGGTTTTGGAATATAATCAAAAGTCTTATACTTATAGGCGACCAGAGCATATTCTAAATGACCTGTTGTAAAAATAATATATATTTTTTTATTTCTCTTTCTAATTTGCTCAGCAATATCTAATCCAGTTAGCTTATCCTTTAAATTGATATCTAGAAATAATACATCAATAGTATTTTCATTTAAGTAATTGAATAAATCATTCGAATTATCACAGGTATAGGTAATTTTTGCATTATAATCATGATTTATAAAAATGTTGTTTAACATTTGTGATAATTTGTCTAAAATGTTTTTGTTATCATCGCATAAAACAAAATTTAACATATCTTCACCTCCTAAATAATATATATACTATTATATAGAAAAATATTGAATTACCAATAATAGACAAAAAAATATAAATAAAGACTATTACCTATATTTTCCAATAATAAATACAATATAATCTAAAAAATTGATAATGTCAATATGAAAAAATAATATTGGAGGGATAAAAGTATGAAAATTTTTGACAAAAAATTACTTTTTTCGCTATGTGGAATTATTTTACTTTTTTTACTAATATTTACATTTTATAACAATAATAAGCTTCAATATACTAGTGGAAGTGCTCTAAGTAATAAAAAGATTGGTTGGGGAATAAAAAGAGAAAAAGAACACAAAAGACCAGATGTGGGAAAAGAAAATGCAGAGTTAATGGAACAATATGATGGTATGTACATTGGAAATGCAGATAAGAAAAATGTATATTTAACATTTGATGAAGGTTATGAGGCTGGATATACAGAAAAGATGTTAGATGTTTTAAAGGAAAACAATGTGAAGGCTACTTTTTTTATAACGGGTCACTATTTAAATACAAATGAAGAATTGGTAAAAAGAATGATTAATGAGGGGCATATAGTAGGAAATCATACACCTAAATTCTTAATGTCCGGAATTAACATTGGAGAAATATAATATGAGAGTAATAATTTATTTAGGTGTAAAAAACAATTAGTAGATTTATAAAAATTTACTAATTGTTTTTTGTTTAAATGTAGTAAATAATAAGATATTATGGTATACTAGCTAGAGTTAAGAAAGGAGATAAAGATGGAAAAAGAAATTGTTTTTGTAACACATAATTTAGGAAAAATAAAATCAGCAGAAAGATATTTTAAAGATTTAAAATTTACTACATTTAATTATGAATTAGATGAACCAAGAAGTGATGACATAAAAGAAATAGCAACTGTAAAGGTAAAAGAAGCATTTGAAATATTAAAAAGACCTTGCATAGCATTAGATACCGACTTTAGAATAGATGAATTAAATGGATTTCCCAGAGCATTTGTGAATTTTTCATTAGATACAATAGGAATAAATGGAATTTTAAAACTAATGCAAGGAAAAGAAAATAGGAAATGTGCATTTAATGAATGTTTAGCTTATCATGATGGAGAAAATATACATTATTTTTATGGAAGGCATCCTGGAAATTTATCGGAAAAAATACAAGGATTAGATAGAGATGAAAAATGGTCAGATTTATGGTATATTTTTAAACCAGAGGGATTCGAAAAAACATTAGCAGAAATGGATTCAGAAGAAAGAGAAAATCGAAGAAAAGTTGATGGTTCAGTACAGGCAATGCAAGAATTTGCAAAATGGTATGAGGATCAGTAAGATTTTCTCCAAATTACACATGGATATACTAGAAAATGAATTTAAAGGAGACTATATTAGAAATAAAAATATTAAGTAATTAATTTGAAGATATTAAAAAATAGGATGTAACTAAAATGTTTACTTTATTTTCTAATATCTTTTTTATTTTTTTAGCAACGAATCAGTTCTTTTTAGTTGAACTAAAAAATGTCCAAAAAGATCACCGAAATTATTTTTATTTTATGTAGTAACTAAAAAAAGATTATGTTATACTTGTAGTAATATAAAACAAGGAGAATATTGTATGAAAAAGGAAAAAAAAGACATATATAAGGTAATTGCTAATATTATTAGAATTTTAATTGCTATAATTACTATTTTTCTAATTTTTAAAAAAGAATATAAAAATATAGGAATTCTAATTTTAACAATGATATTAACTTTTTATGATGTATTTGTAGAAAAAATTCTAAAAATAAAACTAGAGAATAATTTAAAAATATCAATTATACTTTTTATTTTTTCGGCACAATGTTTAGGAACAGCACTAGGTTTTTATGGTAAATTTTTATGGTGGGACACAATGTTACATACTTTGTCTGGAGTTATATTTTTCTTTGTAGGAGAAACGGTTATAAAACAGTTAAATAACACATTAGCAGATAGCAATATAAATAAAAAAACAATTATTGCATTTGGAGTATGTTTTTCACTTGCCACAGGTGTTGTTTGGGAACTATTTGAATTTTTTGTAGACACTTTTTTAGGTCAAAATATGCAAGTAGCAAAAGGCTTTGTTGGGCAAGACGCTATTAAAGACACAATGATAGATTTAATTTCGGTAACACTAGGAACAGTAGGCATAGTTATAATCCAAAAAATAAAAGAATTAATAGGGGGAAAAAATGAAAAAACAAAGAACATTTAGAAAAAGAGATTTAACAGTATGTATAGTATTAAGAATATTAGTAATTATAACGATAGTTACACAAGCTCTTAGAGGAGATTTTGAAAATGTGTTTTTGGGAATACTAACACTAATTTTATTTACAATTCCTTCAATCATAGATAGAAAATTAAATATAAAATTACCAAATGCCTTAGAAACAGTAATATTACTTTTCATATTTTCAGCAGAAATTTTAGGAGAGATACAAAACTTTTATGGAATATTTAAATTTTGGGATACTATGCTACATACAATAAATGGATTTTTATGTGCTGCTATAGGATTTTCACTTATAGATATACTAAATAGAAGTCCAAAGTTTCACTTAAAAATGTCACCAATCTTTGTAGCATTAGTAGCATTTTGTTTTTCTATGACAATAGGTGTAGTATGGGAATTTTTTGAATATGGTTCAGATAATTTTACTAGAACAGATATGCAAAAAGATAGAATTACATCATCAATTTCATCTGTATTAATTAATGAAACAGGAAAAAATATTCCAATAAAAATAGATAATATTCAAGAAAGTATAATAAAGTACGAAGAAAATGGAGAAATGAAAGAATTTGTTATTACTGGTGGAAATTTAGATATAGGTTTAAAAGATACAATGAAAGACTTAATGGTTAATTTTATTGGAGCTATAGTATTTTCTATAATAGGAATGTTATATATAAAAAATAGGGATGAATATAAATTTGCAGAGAATTTTATTCCTACAATGAAAATAAACGAATCAGAATAAGTATATATAAGAAAAATAAAACCGGGATTTTAAGGACCGTCCCTTAATCCCGGATTAATAAAAAGGTATAGGAAAAAACAAATGAAAGAATTATCTAAAAGATTTATAGAAAGACAAGATTGGTTTTGCTATTATGGAATAAATATAATAGACTCTTCAATTGGAATTCTCGAGAATTGTAATGGCAATAAAGAATTGAGATATAGAGAAATATTAGAATTAATGTCTAAAGAAAATGTAGAAAATTTACGACAATATTCTATTAAAAACTTAATGCACATAATAGGGAATACCAAAGTTACTGAAGAAGATAGAAATAAAATAATTCAGTTAATTTCTGATAAAATGGATAATGGAGAAATTTTTTATACAGAAGAAAATACAACAGAAGTTTTTATGAAACCAGTATCTCAATCTAATTTTGAATTTTCTAAAATGGGTAAGACATTACAAGAAAAAGTAAAAGAAGACATATTAAAAAGAAGAGATAAAGTAGAGGGAGAAAATTACCAAGAAATATTAAATTATTTTACGAAATATACAGATATGTCAAATTTTTTGTACTGCTATGAACAAGGAATATTTACAGATGAAAAAATAGAAAAACTAGAAAAAGCATTAAAAGAGAACTCTAAAGCATTGGATAATACAAACTTTGCAATTTTTAAAGACGAAATATATAAAAATTTTGAAGAAGAATTTGTATTATATGCACTTAAATTTCCAAATTTAAGTATACAATTAGATATTTTATCAAAAGAAAATCCGGAGCTATTGCAAATAGTAGCAAATAAAGTCAGCCAAAAGCAAGAACTAAGTGAAAGTGTAAATTTAGCAGGAAGTTTAATAAAATATTTTACAAATAATTGCTATGAAATTACTGTAGATAGATTAACAGAAAAAGTATCTTCAAATTTAATAGATTCAGCACTAAGGAATAATAAATCTAAAAGAGATGAAAAAATAATAGCGGTTCCATATTCTGAAAATTACGAAAATGATTTAGAAGAAAAATTTAATGATGAATATCAAAAAATTATAAATTATGATGAAAGTAAAGAATATTTTAGCAATAGAGAAACAAAATCAGATAAACTTAAGAACTTATATCTTAATAAATATTTTTCCATTTCTATAAAGGAAGCAAATTCAATATTAGAAATGTATGCTGTGGATATAGAAAAACTAAATTCCGAGAAAGGAAAAAAATTTATACAAAGTATAACTAAAGTACTGGAAATTCAAAATGTAGAAGCCCTAGATTTTTCTAAATTTCATAATCAAAATATAGAAGAAATAGAAGAAATAAAAAGTGAAATAGAAAGAGAATATGCTCTAAGTTATACAGAAGAATTAGCCAAAACTAAAAAAGAGCTAGACAGTACATTAAAACGAACTATAATAGAACACAATGGAAAAAGTATACTACAAATAGAGCCAGGAGAAGATTTTAACTTATTATTACATAGTACGGATGCAGGATTTATAAGTGAAGGAAAACTAGCTGAACATGAAAATTTAAAAGAAAAATGGAAAACAAGTGATAACACATTTAATCATATTATTTCGATGACATATGTAAACCAAGACTTTATGGGAATGGCACCAGTAGGTGAAAATGGAGTAATGTATGGTTTTACTTCTGTGAATAGTAAAAATGTTAAAATGATGGGAAATACAGATATAAATACATTTTCAAATGAATTTGGATATAGTGCAGTGCAAAAGAAATATTTAACAGCTAAATCTATGCCATATAATTCTAGAAGAGTATATAGCGAAGTTGCGGTAGAGAGGAAAGAAACAAAACCGGATTATGTTATTATTTTTGAAGATTCCACAGAGAAAAATATAGAAAATGCCTATAAGGCTGCAACAGATTGGAATATTCCAGTAGTGCTTTTAAATAAAGAAAAAATAAAAGACAATCAGATACAAAGACTAGAAAAAATTAGAAAAGATTTTGAAGAAACAAAGAATCCAGAAAAGTTACATGAATTATTAAATACATATGAAACTAATATGGCAGGATGGCTACTTAATAGAAAGCCAGATGAAAAGGACGAATCTTTTACACAAATGATTAGCAATGAACGTTTTAGAGAAGATTTCGAAAATGAATATAATAATATAACCAAAACAATTGATGAGTATTTAGAAGGTTTTGATATAAATGACGATAGAACAGAAGACTTGGTAAGAACAATGCAAATTATACTAGAGGAACAAGACTTGTACGAAAAATGTGACAAAAAGAAACCTATAAGTAAAACACAAAATACAATAAAAACAGTAGAGCTTATAGAAAAGATAAATACTACCATGGAAAGAGTAGGCGCAGAGGAATATATTATAGATAAGCAAAATATTCCAACTAAAAAGCAATATGATAATTTAATAAAATTAGCATTAGGTAAAGAAAAAATAGGCATAGAAGATGTTATGGAAGCAGAAGCACAGCTTGCAAAAGATAAAAATAGGGAGGCAAATAGAAATGATCCAAACCGATAAAGTAACATATAAAATGGCGTATACACAAGTTTTAGAAATATTAAAAAGACTGCCTAAAGAAGAGGTTGCAAAAATTCCTACAGAAGAAATAGAATTTTTGAAAGAAAATTGTGATAAAACTTATAAATATATCTTAAGTCCAAATGCAAGATTAGAAGAGTGCCAAATATCAAGAAAAGCGTATGCTATATTGGTAGTATATTTTAAAAAATATTTTGCAACAGAAATACAGAAACAAAAACTAGATGTTATTTTAAAGAATAATCAAATTGCTATAGAGAAAGAAAAAAGAGAAAAATATGGAGTGGATAATTTATTTAAGGAAAATAAATTAGAACAAGAAGAAAATAAGAAAGTAGAGATAGTACCATATAAAGAAAGCTTCTTTAAAAGAGTATTAAATAGAATTAAAAAGATATTTAGAAGATAAAAAAATGTAATAAAATAGCAAAAAAAATGTAATAAAAAAGACATATTAGTTTTAATATGTTTATATTGACAAATAAGTTAATGAAAATATATATTATAAATATAATATAAAATAAAAGGAGGAAGAAAAATGGCAGGAACAGATATTAAAGAAATCGACTATGACCAAATAATTGTTAAAGCATCTCAAATTGCAAATTCAGCAAATGATATGCAAAATGCTATAAAAGGAGCTTTTGCCGAAATACAACAAATGAGTGATGTATGGTTTGGTAATTCATACGATAATTTCATAAATGTTGTAAACATGGCAATACCAGGTTTAAATAAAGTATTCACTGTAACAGTAAGTGATATACCACATGAAATTGCAGCAAAGGCTAGATCTTATGCAGCAGCAAACCAATCTAGTACTTCTAGCAGTTTATCTGATCAAATTGCTATTATATTATCAGATGTACCAAAGACAAATAAAGGAGCTAAACTTAGATTTAGATCAGCTAATGTACGTGCATGTCAAAAAGCTATAGAATCTAGATTTAAAGAAGCAACAGCTGCTTCAGATAGAGCTTCATCTACAGCATCATCATTAGAGGCTGATTGGAACAGTATTTCTGGTGATACAAACATAAGAGAATTAAAAGATGCTTTTAAAAGAGTAAATACAATTTTAGAATCACTTAGAGATGCATTGGATAATCAAATTACTGCACAAGCTACTACAATTGAAGCATTAGAAGGAGCTGCAGACGCAGTAGAAGCTGCTAAAGACTTTGCAGGAGATGTAGTTGATGGAGCTAAAGATATGGCAAAATCAGCAGTTAATAAAATTCAAGAAACAGCTTCAGATGTTTGGACAAACCTTACAGGTGGAAATTAAAAAGAACATATAAATTAAATTTAAATAATGAAGTGGAATAAAAAATATTGTACTTCGTCTTTTATGAAAATAGTAATTCTTTATAATGCTAATTAGACGAATTACTATTTTCATTTTTTATAAGAAAAATAAAATCAGGGCGTTAGGGAAGGTTTCTAAATCCAGGTTTTATATGGGGAAAATTTTAACATCAGTAAAGTATAAGGAGAAAAAAATGTTAATTACACTTATAGGAAAAAATTCAATAAATAAACTAATTTTACCACGAGAAGTAATAGGAAACTATTGGTTATATGATAAAAATTATGAACAACCTAGAAGACTAATAAATATAGAAAGCGTGAATAATACTTGGCAAATAAGAACTAATAATCGATGTAGAATAATTAATAATAAAAATATTGTTTTAGAGGAGAATTCTATTAAATTTATAAGAGATGGAAAGGAAATATTAGATAGAATAATATTAAAAGATTATAGTTTTTATTATGTAACCATAGGAAATAGTCCAGAAATATATATACTTTATTGCTCACCGGTGTATGTAGATAATTATTCACATTTACATATAGAAAATACATCAACAATATTTATTGGACGAGATAAAAATACAAATCATATAGTATATGATAATCCATTAGTATGTAAAACCCAAGCTAAAATATTTCTTATAAATGGTGTATGGTCTATAGAAAACTATGATGCAAAATTTAATACATATGTAAATGATGAACCTATTTTTAAATCAACGAGAATGCTGGCAAATGGTGATAGAATATCAATATTTGGACTTACAATTATTTTAATAGATAAAGAATTATTCATAAACAATCCTTTTAATAGAGTAATATGCAATAAAAATTATTTTTCTGTAAGTAAGTATACAAATAAACTAATAAAAGACTATGATGAAGAAGATTTTAATGACTATTTAAATAATGATTATTTTTTAAGAACCCCTAGAATATTAGATTTAATAGACGAAACTAGAATAACAATAGCTTCACCAGAAGTTTCTAAGAAAAATAGAGAATTGCCAGCAGCACTAGTTTTAGGTTCTTCTCTTTCTATGGGAATGATGACACTTATAACTTTAGTTCAAACAATAGATAATTTAGCATCAGGAAGAATAGAACTAAAAAATGCAATATTTAGTCTCTTTATGTCTGGAACAATGTTACTTACATCAGTTTTAATTCCTATTTTAAATAGACGATATAGTGTAAAGATAAAGGAATTAAATGAAAAAGATACAATAACAAATTATAAAAAATATATATCAAATAAAATAAACTCAATAGAGGAACTTTTAAATAGAAATCGTGCAATATTATATAAAACTTATGTTTCTCTAGAAGAATGTATGGATATCATATTATATGATCATTCTAGACTTTGGGAAAGACAAATAGTAGATAAAGATTTCTTAACAATAAGACTAGGAATTGGAGATGTGCCATCTGGATTTATTATCAATTATACACAAGAAGACCATATAGGAGTAACTAGTGAAACTTATGATTTAATGAATATGTGTATAGAAAAAGCAAAAATATTAAAAGAAGCGCCAGTATTATCGTTAACAAAGAAAAATATTTCTGCAATTATTTACGAAAATGAAAAATTAAAATTTAGATATATACAAAATATATTATTGCAATTAATAACATTTCATAGTTATGACGAACTAAAGTTAGCATTTCTATTAAAAGATAATACAGACGGAAAATGGGATTTTGCAAAAATGTTACCACATGTATGGAGTAATGCAAAAGATATGCGTTTCTTTGCAGACGAAAGTTCTAAAATAAGTATCGTTTCAGAATATTTAGCAGATGAATTAAAGAAAAGAAGCAAGAAAAATGATAATACTTTTAATTATAAAGAACATTTACCATATTATTTAATAATTATAGATGATTATAAAAATGTAGAAAATTTAGAAGTTATTAACGAACTTTTAAAATCAGATAAAAATATGGGATTTAGTATATTATTTTTAACAGACAGCATTTTAAAACTACCAACAGAATGTAAAAACTTTATAGAAATAAGTGGCAATGATGGTGTATTGCGCCAAAGTGAGAATTTTAATGAAAATAAACTTCCTTTTAAACTAAATACATCTGCAATTTTTTCTTTTGAACAAATAAGCCAGATTTTATTTAATATATTAATAAAATATAATGAAGAAAAAGAAATGCTACTACCTAGTAGTTATACATTTTTAGAAATGTATAATGTAGGCTGTATAGAACAACTAAATATATTAGAAAGATGGAGAGAAAGTGATTCTGTTAATTCTTTAAGTGCACCAATTGGAATAGATGGTTATGGAAAGCATATATGCTTAGATATTCACGAAAAATACCATGGACCACATGGACTTATTGCAGGAAGTACAGGATCTGGTAAAAGTGAATTTATAATAACATATATTTTATCACTAGCAATTAATTATCACCCAGATGATGTAACTTTTGTATTAATAGATTACAAAGGTGGGGGATTAGCAGGTGCTTTTAAAAGACCAGATGTACAATTACCACATCTAGTAGGAACAATTACTAATATAGATAAAGGTAGCTTGCAAAGATCACTAGAATCTATAGAAAGTGAATTAAAAAGGAGACAAGTAGAATTTAGTGAAGCAAGACTTATAACGGGGGAAAGTACTATAGATATATATAAATACCAAAAATATTATCACAGTGGAGTACTAAAAAAACCAATATCACATTTATTTATTATTAGTGATGAGTTTGCCGAATTAAAACAGCAAGAACCAGAATTTATGGATGAACTTATAAGTGTTGCTAGAATTGGTCGTAGTTTGGGTGTACACTTGATTTTGGCTACACAAAAACCAGGAGGAGTTGTAAATGACCAAATTAGAAGTAACTCTAAATTTGGAATATGCTTAAAAGTACAATCACCTTCAGACAGTAAAGATATAATAGATATACCAGATGCAGCAAAATTAAGTGGAGCAGGTCAATTTTACTTAAAAGTAGGTAATGATGATTACCTAGCATTAGGACAATCTGGTTGGGCCGGAGCATTATACTATCCTTCCGACGAAGTAAAAAAAGAATATGATAATTCTATAGAATTTATATCTAGTACAGGAAGAATATTAAAAAAAGTAGATGATGTAAAGAAAAACACATCAGCAAGTAAGGGAGAACAGCTAACTAATATAGTTAAATATATAAGTGATTTAGCCAAAAAAGAAAATATTCACGAAGAACCATTATGGCTAAACCCAATTCCAGAAACAATATATTTAGATGCCATTAGAGAAAAATATCAGGTAAAAGTAGAAGAAGATGTAATTAATCCTGTGATTGGAGAATATGATGATCCATCTAGACAATTACAGAATGTAATGACATTAAACCTTTCTTTTGGAGGAAATACAATTATTTATGGTAATGCAGCAAGTGGCAAAGAAACATTAATAAGTACTATGATTTATGACATAATTGCTAATTATTCTTCTGCTGTAGCACAATTATACTTACTAGATTTTGGTAGTGAAACACTTAAAGCATTTAAGAAATCTAAGCATGTTGGAGATGTAATGTTTGCAAATGATAGTGAAAAAATTGCTAGATTTTTTAACATGTTACAAAATGAATTAAAAGAAAGAAAAGAAAAACTATCAGATTATTGAACTAGTCAATAAAAAGTAGACACAAAAACTTTTATTTAAATCCTAATTGAGCTCTAAACTCAATTGGGGTTTTATAATTTAAAGCATAACTTGGTCTATATTCATTATTATCTTTAATTACATCTTTTATTAATTCTTGAACTGTATTATAATTATTTATATCATAATCAACAACAAGTTCTTTTTTTAGCCATCCATTTTTGGATTCTATAACTGGATTATCTGTAGGTGTTCCAGCTCTAGACATGGATCTTATTATTGAATGTTGTTGTATTATATGATTATATGGTAGAGAGGTATATATTGAACCTTGATCTGTGTGAAGAATTGTTTCAAGGTCTTTATATCCTCTTTCTATTTTTAATTTTAACATTTCTTTTAGAGCCATCATATGATTTTCTCGTCCAGCACCATTTTTACATTCTCTTATATCTGAACCAATTATTTCGTTATTAAAAACATCTAGATAAAAAGTCCAATCATATGATTGTTTTTTAAAATATATTCTTGTCGTATCTGATACTACTTTTTCAAACGGGCGATGCGTTTCCCAATTTCCCTTTATTTTATTTGCATACTTAACTGATTCTTCTCCCATTTTTTTGTATTTGTAATGTTTGGCTTTGGATTTTATCTTTAATGTTTGGCATACTTTATGAACCAAATTATCAGATACAATCCAACCTGTTTCTCTTTTTATTATTGTATTTATTCTTCTATACCCATAACTTGGCTTTCTCATATGAATTTTCTGTATTAATTTACCTAGTTCGATTCTATTAATTTCATATTGATTTAAAACATATTTGTTCTTTAACCATTTGTAATATCCACTTCTAGAGACATTCATTACTTCACAAAGAGACTTTATTGAAAAATCTTCACTTAACGTTTTAACAATTTCAAATTCTTTTTCTTTTATTTCTTGTATATTACAACTGAACCATCTCCTTTCATCATGTATCCTTTTTTTAATCGTTCATTTTCAATTCTTAACTTCATATTTTCATATTCTAATTTTTCGAGTTCATTTAAATTTTTTTTACTCGAATACTTCATTAATGGATTTCCAGGTTTTCTTTTATTGGTTAAACCATCTTCACCATATTCATAATATTTTTCAATCCATCTTCTTAATTGGCTTTTATCAATATTTTTTTCTCGTGAAATACTACTAATACTTCTATTATCATCAATTACTGCTTTAACTAATTTTAATTTTTCTTCCTTTGACCAGTATCTATTTGGTCTATTTCTTTTTCCTGCCATAACAACATAACCTCCTTTTAGTACATTTTAACACACAAAAAAAGTAGACTTTTGTGTCTACTTTTATCTTATCACTTCATAAATGGGTGGTTATGATTGTTGTTTAGGTCTATAATCTAAACTTAATCTATTTCTTGAATTTGCTTAGTTCGTTTTTTATTAGTATATAGATTTTATTAGTAAAGTAAGAATTTCGGGTTATGAGAATGGGTTGACTGCTTTTTGAGCTTTTAAGAAACATTAAGTTTTCGTTGGTATTAGTATACTTTCAGAGATTTGTATTTTTTAAACTTTTTGTAAATTTTATTTTTTCAAGAATTATTGGAAATATTCGGAAAATTATGTAGGTAAAAAATATGGAATTTAAATTATCAAAAAAAGAAATGAATGATTTATTAAAGCAATGGATTATGTTTAGAGATGAGGAATTATCTTTAACAAAGGAAGATAAAAAGCATCCTTTAAGTTTTGATGAGTTTGAGGAAAAAATAATTAAGAGCTTGCCTTATAAAAATAGAGAATATACAAGAATTGTACTTTCAAAAATATATGATGATTTTATAGATTTTTGTAGTTATTACAATGAAAAATATTACAGAGCAGGTTTTGGTGACTGTTTGAATTTTGTGATAATGAATCTTGGAGGGCAAGGAAAATGAGTTTAAGAAGATATGGCATACTTCTTAAAAATTATTTAAAAGAAGTTTTAAACCTATGAAGTATAGTAGACTTACTATTGATAGTACTTTAATGGATTATCTTTTAGAAGAAGAAAAGTATTTATATGAATTTGCTGATATAGTTAGGCTATATTTAAAAGATACTTACCCAGAACCTAAAACACATGAATTTATTGTTATGGCTAAGTATAATAATATGGTAGAAGAGTATGTGAAAAATGAAATTACGAAGATTGTGTAGATAAAAAGAGAGCGAATGCTCCCTTTTTATTCTTTTATTCCATAATATTCCTTAATCTTATCAAGAGTAATATTTAATCCTCTGCTTTCCAATGCAGACACTCTCTTTTTAAAAAGTTGGTTAATCGCTGTTTTTCTTTCCCTATCAACTGCCAAATGAATTAATCTATGACATCTTGGGCATAAGCATACATAATTTTCTATTACTTCGATACTTTTTTCAAAATCATTGCTAAATTCTCTTGGAATAAAATGATGTATTTCCATATAATTTTTATGTGTTTCTTTACTTGTAAAATAGTGTTCTTGGCACATATAAGAATCTTCTAATTCACATTTATATTCAGTTCTTTCTTTTGCTTTCTTTTTTAATACTGTACTAATTCTTTTTAATTCTTTAATATTTTCTGCACTTGTCTTATCTAAGTTCTCTTCTGTGTTTAATATTTTGCTTTCTTCTGCATCAGTAGTATTTATTATTTCTTGAGAATTAATATCTAAGACATCAATATCAAAAATATTATAATATACCATTTCAAAGACATCTCTATTGGTATAAATAAATTGTTTAACTTTTCCTATATTAATTTGCTCTATTAAAGAATATCTTTCTATTACATTATCTATAAAATCTTTAAATCTTTCTGCTTTTTGAGTAACAATATATTGTGCAATATAAAGCATTTTTGCATTATCCCTAACCATGCCTCTATCAAAAACTCCACCAGGTTTATATTTTTTTGATAAAATACAAGTATATGTTTTTTCTTTATAATTATTTTTAATATATTTCCATAATTCTATCTTTTCTTCTTTACTCGCTTCAAAATATATATTTAAAAAGTTTCCATCTTTAAATGTCATATAAAAAGAATCAAGATAAATATAATCATTTTCAAACAATTCTGACATATCCATAGTAGCAGATGTTATTATAAAATTCTTTATTATCTCTATTAAATTGCTCTTTTCTATATTCGTAAGCATAAAATTTTCCATTACTTCTTTTGCTCTAATTAAAATATAATTTGGAGTAGCACAGAAATAGGAATCTAAAATTAATAGAAATATTACAAGCCATTTTTCTTCTTCCGAAAAATTAGTATCAATGTTATCTAATATTTCACCCTTTCGAGTTTTATAATACACTCTTTCATTTTTCGAAAACAACTTCATTTGTAACATATTAACTGTATGTTGCTTTAGCTTTTCTTGACCATGTCTCGCAACTTCCCATTCAGATCTATCAATCCCATCTACTTCTTTAAAGGTATTGTAATTAGTTAAAATAGATTTAATATACCTATAATTTGTATTCATAAATTTAAAAGTTTTTCCGTACATACCTTCACCAGTTTGTGTATATTTATCAAAAGTTTCTTTATTGTTGCTCAATTCTATATACTTATTTAATAGTTCCATCTTTTTCCACCTCTAATTTGCATTTTATCATATATTTTTACAAAGATAAACAAAAGAGAGTAAATTTTTGGATTCAGTTCATTTTTAATTTTTACTCTCTTTTACTTTACATATAAAAACTCTTTCTTTATGCCTAGCTAAGTTTGTCTTTCCTGAATTAAAAACTTTATAATCAGTTTCATATATATTTACATTTCCTTTTTTCTCTAATATTTTTATCATATCTTCATATGTTATAGAGTTAATTGAGGATGTACTTTTTGCTTCATATGTATTATTATATGATACAATTATATATTTTGCATTAGTATTTTCTATTAAATCTTCGAATACTGATTTTGCATTTGCTTTACAGTATTCACTCATAATATTTTTTCTTTCCATTTTTTTTGCTTTATTAAAAACAGGTGGTTTTTTCCATTGGGCAACATTTTCTAATAAATGATAGAAATTAGCATATTGTCTTGCATTATATGGTGGATCTATATACATTACATCTACATTTATTTTCCTTACTAATTTATTTGCGTCTTCATTAAATATACACGATTTTCCATTGTAGCGTTTTAAATTCATAAAACTTATTTGAAGATTTTTATATTCTGGCTCTCTGTTTAAAAAGCTTTCATAATGTCCTACTGTATTTGAAATTTTATCCATAGAATATAGTAAACATGATATTAAAATATAATATTCTCTTTCATTAAGTTCTTTGTTCTTATATTTATTTTCTATATCTTCTCTAATAAATCCTATCTTTTTAGCATCATTATAATGATAATAGTTACCACTAAAATTGTCTGAAAAATAGTTATCTTCTAAATCTTCCGGTATTATTTTATTATACCCATTTATTATTGATTTTATTTTTCTCTCGTCATAACTATCATTGTTTAATATCGCTTTATATACCACATAATTTGAATATAATATATCATTTACGTATATATCTTTTCCTTTATTGAGAAAGTACTCTGCCACTACCCCCGTTCCCGAAAACACATCTCCAAATGTATTAAATTTGATTTTTTCTTTTTTAATTGAATTATCTATAAATTCTAGCAATTTGCTTTTATTACCTATATATCTTCTATTCTCTATATTTAACCCCACTTTTATTCCTCCAATTTATAGTTGGTAATTAAAACTTCCTCTTCTAAACCATCTCTATTTTTTTTATTATAACTTGCAGATCTATAATGGTAATCTATTTTATTTACAAA
>OHWC01000563.1_pt1 | contig 19713 bp, 13 predicted proteins | sample 1579541 | NCBI WGS metagenome assembly OHWC01 (sample SAMEA3882551, study PRJEB24775) | human gut metagenome | biome: human-associated habitat; feature: intestine environment; material: feces | place: Netherlands | collected 2009/2010
GCTACTCACTTTTCGTCAGAAAATTCCCACCGGGAGACCTTACATCGAGGAAGGACATTCCGTCCGCCATGGGCGTTCGTGGATTTGTTTCACTAACTCTCAATTTACCTGTCTTGTCCAATTATTCATGCTGCAAAGTTCTGACAACTTACAAAAATATGAAATAATTAACAATATTTACTTGTAATAGTAACATATATTTAGTAAAATACACGTAAGGGGTTAAAAATCCAATCCAACGGCTGGACAAAATACCCAAAATGCAGAATAAATGGAGGATGGGATATGAATATTTACACAACAGACAAGATCCGTAACGTAGTATTACTGGGCCATGGCGGCAGTGGCAAGACCAGTCTTGCAGAAGCCTTTGGTTATCTGTCCGGTATCACCTCCCGTATGGGCAAGGTAGATGACGGCAATACCCTCAGTGATTACAGTAAAGAAGAACAGAGACGTCATTTCTCTATCAGTACCTCCGTGATTCCCATTGAGTGGGAAGGATACAAGATCAATATTATTGATACACCGGGTTATTTTGATTTCGTGGGAGAAGTGGAAGAGGCAGTCAGTGCCGCAGGAGCAGCCATCATAGTAGTTAACGGCAAGTCCGGCATCGAAGTCGGCACCCAGAAGGCATGGGAGCTTTGCGAGAAATACAAGTTGCCCCGTTTTATCTATGTCTCCAACATGGACGTGGATAATGCCTCCTTCCGTCAGGTAGTGGAAGATATGACTAATCTGTACGGCAAGAAGATGGCACCGTTTCATCTGCCGATCCGTGAGAACGAGAAATTCGTAGGATACATCAATGTTATCACTGAGAGCGGTAACCGCTGGGAGGGTAAGGAAGTTGTTCCCTGTGACGTACCGGATTACAGCCGGGCAAATCTGCAGATCTGCCGTGACACCTTAATGGAAGCCGTAGCCGAGACCAGTGAAGAATTCATGGAGCGGTATTTCGGTGGAGAGACCTTCTCTGAGGCAGAGATCCGTGCAGCACTCCGTACAAATGTCTGCGATGGCAGCATCGTTCCCATGACCATGGGTTCCAACATCCTGTGTCAGGGTATGTACACGCTGTTAGATGATATTATCAAATACATGCCGAGCCCTGAGAACAGAGAAGTAGCGGGTATCAACCTGAAGACCAACGAGATCTACCATGCGGATTATGACTTCGCAAAGGCTAAATCCGCTTACATCTGGAAGACTATCGTGGATCCTTTCATTGGAAAATACTCCCTGATCAAGGTAAACTCCGGTGTACTGAAAACGGATGATCTGCTGTATAACGTGGATCGTGATATTGAAGAGAAGATTGGCAAAATCTATGTATTGCAGGGCAATAAGCCTATCGAAGTCAGTGAACTGCATGCCGGAGACATCGGAGCACTGGCGAAACTGACCGCAGCGAGAACCGGCAACAGTCTCTCGACCAAGGCAACGACTATTAAATATGGCAAGTTCGATATTTCCACTCCCTATACCTACATGCGGTATAAGCCGAAGAACAAGGCGGATGTGGATAAGATATCCCAGGCATTGCAGAAGATGACTCATGAAGATCTGACCATCCGTGTAGTGAACGATGCAGAGAACCGCCAGACCTTACTTTACGGCATGGGTGACCAGCATCTGGATATCGTGGTCAGCCGTCTGTTAAACGAATACAAAGTAGAGATCGAGCTTTCCAGGCCGAAGATCGCATACAAAGAGACCATCAAGAAACAGTCTGATGTGGAATATAAGTACAAGAAACAGTCCGGCGGACATGGGCAGTACGGTCATGTAAAAATGCGTTTCTCACCTTCCGGCGATCTGACGAAGCCCTATGAATTTGCAACAGAAGTCGTAGGTGGTGCAGTACCGAAAAACTTCTTCCCTGCAGTAGAAAAAGGTATTCAGGAGTCCGTGGGCAGAGGACCTCTGGCGGCATATCCGGTAGTTGGTGTCAAGGCAGTATTGTATGATGGCTCTTACCATCCGGTAGACTCTTCGGAGATGGCATTCAAGACCGCAGCGATTCAGGCATTCAAGAAGGGTGTTATGGAAGCGGGTCCGGTTCTGTTAGAGCCTATCATGTCCCTGAAAGTTACAGTACCCGATGCTTATACCGGAGACATCATGGGTGATCTGAATAAGAGAAGAGGCCGCGTGTTGGGCATGACCCCCATGAGCGGCGGCAGACAGATCATCGAAGCGGATATTCCTATGAGCGGATTATTCGGTTATTGCACAGATCTGCGTTCCATGACCGGAGGCAGAGGGGATTATTCCTATGAATTCGCTCGTTACGAGCAGGCACCTTCCGACGTACAGGAGAAGGAAGTAGCGGCCAGAGCAGCAAAGGTTGCGGAGAACAATGTAGAAGACTAACGAGTAATTACATAACATACACAACAAAAAGAGACCGGTTGGCTTTCCGGTCTCTTTTTCGGTATTGTGCAGTAAATATCATCGATATCGCTGCATCAGATTGATCAGTAATGTGATCCATGCAAACATGATTCATCACCTCTCGTATACAGCATATGCCCCGGCAGACGAAAATATGCAAAAAACCATGCGGATAGAGCCGCAGTCCTTGACAGTATCGGGAAAACACGATAAAATAATCGATAGTTTTTTAACGACTTGAGAACAAAAAATTTAAATAGAAAGCTTCTCATAGTTTAGGAGGAAATAATTATGGCAGTACCTTACAATCACAGAGAGGTAGAGAAAAAATGGCAGACTGTCTGGGATGATGAAAAAGCATTCAAGACTTCCGACGATTTCTCCAAGCCCAAATATTACGCACTGGTAGAGTTCCCTTATCCTTCAGGACAGGGATTACATGTAGGTCATCCGAGACCTTATACTGCACTGGATATCGTAGCACGTAAGCGCAGAATGCAGGGCTATAATGTGCTGTATCCCATGGGATGGGATGCATTCGGTCTCCCTACCGAGAACTACGCGATCAAGAATCATATCCATCCCAAGATCGTAACCAAGAACAACGTGGCAAGATTCAAGAATCAGCTGCATTCCTTAGGTTATTCTTTCGACTGGGACAGAGAGATCAACACCACAGATCCCGAGTATTATCACTGGACCCAGTGGATCTTCTTAAAGCTGTTCAAGGCAGGACTGGCTTACAAAACGGAGATGCCTATCAACTGGTGTACCTCCTGTAAGGTAGGTCTGGCAAATGAGGAAGTAGTGAACGGCGTCTGCGAACGTTGCGGTTCCGAAGTCATCCGTAAGGTCAAGAGCCAGTGGATGTTAAAGATCACCGAATATGCTGACAAGCTGATCCAGGGACTGGATACCGTAGATTATATCGAGCGTGTCAAAGTCTCCCAGAAGAACTGGATCGGTAAGTCCCAGGGTGCCGAGGTTGATTTCACCCTGACAGGCAAGGATGAGAAGCTGCGCATTTACACCACCAGACCGGATACGCTGTTCGGTGTTACCTACATGGTAGTATCTCCGGAGCATCCTGTTCTGGATAAATATAAAGATGAGATCAAGAACTGGGATGACATCGTGGCATATCGCGAGATGGCTGCGAAGAAGTCCGATTTTGAACGTACCGAACTGGCAAAGGATAAGACCGGTGTCTGCATTCAGGGTCTGACCGCTACCAACCCCGTGAATGGCAAGGAAATCCCTGTTTGGGTATCCGATTATGTACTGATGACTTACGGTACCGGCGCTATCATGGCAGTTCCTGCCCACGATGAGAGAGACTGGGAGTTCGCGAAGAAATTCGGTATGCCTATCATTGAAGTTGTTGCAGGGAGCCCTGTCAGCGTAGAAGAAGCTGTATATACCGATGTTGCTGATGGTACATTGGTCAATTCCGATTTCCTGAACGGCCTGTCTGTGGCAGAAGCCAAAGAGAAGATCATGAACTATCTGGAAGAGAAGGGCATCGGTAACCGCAAGACCAATTATAAATTAAGAGACTGGGTATTCTCCAGACAGCGTTACTGGGGTGAGCCGATCCCTATCGTACATTGCGATAAGTGCGGATATGTTCCCATTGATGAGAGCGAGCTTCCTCTGCAGTTACCCGATGTAGAGAGCTACATGCCTACCGATACCGGAGAATCTCCTTTGGCTGCCATGACTGACTGGGTAAATACCACCTGTCCCTGCTGTGGCGGTCCGGCAAAGAGAGAGACCGATACCATGCCTCAGTGGGCAGGTTCTTCCTGGTATTACCTGCGTTATACCGATCCTCACAATGACAAGGCACTGGCAAGTCCTGAAGCATTGAAGTACTGGCTGCCGGTTGACTGGTACAACGGCGGTATGGAACATACCACACTGCATCTTTTGTACTCCCGTTTCTGGCACAAGTTCCTGTATGATCAGGGCGTAGTACCTACTCCAGAACCTTACCAGAAGAGAACCAGCCACGGTATGATCCTTGGCTCCAACGGCGAGAAGATGTCCAAGTCCCGTGGCAATGTGGTAAATCCGGACGATATCGTACAGGATTACGGTGCAGATACTCTGCGTACCTATGAGATGTTCATCGGTGCCTTTGATCTGAGTGCTTCCTGGAGTGAGGAAGGCGTAAAGGGCTGCCGCAGATTCCTGGAGAGAGTATGGAAGTTACAGGATATATTGACATCCGAGGAAGGCTACAGCGCAGATCTGGAGACCAAGATGCACCAGACCATCAAGAAGGTCAGCAGCGATTTCGAGAACCTGAAGTACAACACCGCCATCGCGGCTATGATGTCCCTGATCAATGAGTTCTACAAGAAGAACTCTATTACCAGAGGCGAATACAAGACACTGCTTACTCTGCTGAACCCCGTGGCTCCTCATATTACTGAGGAATTGTGGCAGACTGCCGGATTCGAGGGCAGACTGTATCAGGCAGCATGGCCTGAATTCGAGGAAGAGAAGACCGTAGAGAGCGTTGTTGAGATCGGTGTTCAAGTCAACGGCAAGATGCGTGTGACTATCAATGTTTCCAAGGATGAGACCAAGGAAAATGTCATCGCCATGGCAAAAGAAGCTCTGGGTGACAAGCTGACCGGCAACATTGTAAAAGAAATCTATGTTCCCGGTAGAATCGTCAACATCGTGGCAAAATAGTTCAGCCATGGACAAATAAGTGAAATAAAATCATGCTTGCATGATTTTATGATCGAATATGTCCATGAGGTAAACGCCGTCTTATGAACAAAGGTAGTCACGTAGTGATGGAAAGCGTGATAACGCGACTTTGCGAATGGCGTTGGCTGAACGTTGAATAAAATAACTCTTGACAGACATTAAGCCTGCCGGGAGTTATTTTTTTGTGATCGGCTTTTCTCCAGAATATTTTCAATCTGACGAAGCTCCGATTCCGTACTGTATTTTTTGATAGCGGTGATGGCGGCCTGCATTTCCTGCGGGGTAAAAGTCAGGTGTTCCTGTTTCGCTTTACGCATGGCGGGCATGAGAAGTGCCATCATTTCTTTTTGACTTTTACCGTGCCCCTGGGCAAAAAGTTTCGAGAGAAAATCCAGTTTTTCTCTGGGGATGTCCTTCACGAGATCATCCTGCATCCAGAGGGGTGTCTTGGAATAGTCCATTTTTCTGACCTCCTGTGTCTGATTTTGCAGTGGAAAAAAGACCGGACAACATAGACGGATCCATGCCGGAGAGATCGGAGAAGCCCTCCGGAAACAATTCCTGCATGGTCTGCACCATTTCCATCATTTCCTGGAAATTATGAATATTGTCCATCATTTGTGTGATTTGTCGAAGAGCTGATTTCTGAGTCTCGTCGCACAAGGGCATGAGATCATTACACAGTTCAGTGGCAGTTTCTTCGTTTGCAGAAGAGGGAGCAATGCACAGAGAAGTCTCCGGATGCCTGCGAAAAAGTGTTAGCGTGTATTGCAACTCCGACATTTTTATGTAAACAGCAAGTCCTTTCAGCAGCCGGGGATCCATATAATAAGCCAGTATTTTCAGAATCTGAATGCGGTTGGAAGTGAATAATGTGTCAAAGGCAGCCGCCTTGTCGATTCTCTTATCATCCATGTACCGATACCTTCCTGCAAAAGAGTTACTAGTATTTTATGAGAGCGGCAGCATGCTTATGCCGATCAATCCTTCGGGGTACAGAAAAGTCCGTACCCCGGAGTGATCGTGCCTACAAAGCTCCGGGAGATCCCGGAAAGCAGTATCAGAGATTAGCAACCGCAACCGTTGTTGTTACCGCAGCCACCGCCGCAGAAGCAGGACAGAAGCAGGATCCAGATCAGCCATTCACAGCAGTCATTGCCGCCGCAGCCATTGTTGTTGCCCAGCAGCCCGCAGCCGTTGTTGTTACCGCAGCCACCGCCGCAGAACAGCAACAGGATGATCCAGATGCAGCTGTTGCCGAAGATACCGTTACCACAGTTGTTATTGCCGCAGGAATTATTGCAGCCGCAATTTGTAGCAGTTAAGTCACTCATTTTTAGTGCCTCCACATTTTATTTATGCTCTATTGTATGCGGGGGAGCCTGTCAATGTTTCCGGAAAAGACTTGCAATAATTTCCGGATATAGTAAAATATAGATATCTATATAGACATGCATAGATTGTGAAAAGACAGATTTTAAATTAAGGATAGATAGATGGCACAGAAGATATATGTGGTAGAGGGGCGAAAGTTCCGCACGGAGGCGGATTATCAGAATGCCCTGAAGGATCAGCAGGTGATCGAGAATCTTCGGGTACAGACGAAGAAGATGAACCTGGCAGATCAGAAGAAACTGCTGGAAGTGATCCGCAGCGGCAGGTGTAGATTCCATAGTATTCTGGGACAGGATTACATGGAAGAGCTGTCGGAGGACATTCAGAGACAGGAAGGAAAAGTACCGGAAACATCTCCGGCGAAAGGACATTTTCTTCAGAAAGAAAATACAAAAACAATCGGGAAGGCCCAAACTCCCAAAAATAAAAAAGAAGCATCAAAGAAAAAAGAAACTGTAAAAAAAGAAAGTCCTGATAAAAAAGTTTCCAAAAAGAGGCCGACAACAAAAAAGAAGACTTCTGTGAAGAAGAAAGCAGAACCGCAGTTTGACGAGGCAGAGATTGACAAAATCGTTCAGGAAGAATTGAAAAAACAGGAGAAACGAAGGAAACTTCTTGTGGTCTGTTGCAGTGTGATCGCAGTGGCATGCCTTGGCTATTTCGGAATTTATAACTGGTATAACATCCGTACTGCCGATAATTACAAGCAGTTAAGTGAATTGAAGGATAAAGAGCCGGCAACCGCTCAGAATCAGGATCCTGTGATCCATTACACCGCGGATGAAACGCAGAGTACGCCCCCTCCGGTACTGGATGAATATAAAAATTTATTAAATAAGAACAAAAGACTAATCGGATGGGTAAAAATTGACGATACTAATATAGATTACCCTGTAATGCAGACAACGGATAATGAATATTATCTGGATCATAATCTGAATCAGGAGTATGATAAGAACGGATCCATTTTTATGGACAAGGACTGTGATGTGCTCAAGCCCAGTACAAACTTCATTTTATATGGACATCATATGAAGAGCGGGCAGATGTTCGGAAGCTTATCTTCATACAGCGACCAGAGCTATTGTGAGAAACATCCCTACATACAGTTTGACACCATCTATGAAAAAGGCCTGTATGAGATTATGTATGTATTCAGATCCCGGGTCTATAGTGAAGATGAAATCGTATTTAAATATTATCAGTTTATAGACGCCCAGAGCGAGCAGGAATTTGACTCCTATATGAATGATATGGCAGAGATGTCATTATATGACACAGGAGTCACAGCTTCGTTCGGTGACCAGCTTTTAACACTGTCCACCTGTGATTACCAGGAGAAAAACGGCAGATTTGTAGTGGTTGCCAAAAAGGTGACGACAAAGGAGTAAAGGATGACTAAGGGTAAAAAGAAGACTAACAGAAGATTAAAAAGGACAGTAAGGAAAACCCTGGGAACATTGTTCCTGATCTCAGCGATCGTAGTGGCAGCGATTCCTACGGAAGGACTGCGTGCGGAGGAAGATGCTGTGGCACAGGCGGCAGGACATACACATGCCGCTACACATACTTCCGGCAGTGCAAAATACAAGGTATCCATCCGGAAAGATGCGTCGGAGAAGGCAGCGGATCTGAAGGCTGGAAGCAATATACCCACAATGGATAATCTGATCCCGGAGGTTGCGGAAGGAACGACTATTTATACGACCGGTACCAACGAAACGGACGGCAGTAACTACCAGTTCGCTTATATCCAGAACGGAGGTGACTGGTCTGCAATCCTGTTAGGATATAACAAGGACAATACCTTGCCCAATAATACATTGACCATTCCGAACACGGTTAATGCTTACATACAGCCTACCGGTAACCTGGGTACCGGTAACGGTTACGTGGCTGCCAACAGATTGGGAAATCCTCTGTATTATGAAGCAGTTACGCCACATATCAGAATGGTAGACGATACGTCGCAGCCAATTCTGGGGGATGATGGAGTCACTCAGGCAAAAGACCCTATTACAGGCAAACTGTTATATGTACAGGTGGAAGAAACCTATTATACCGGTGAGATCAAGCCCTGCTATGCAACAGATAATGCATGGAAAAACATGGATGTTCTGACACAGTTCTTCTATTATAAAGAAGGCGCTACCGGCAAAACTGTATTTAATGCTGAGGATGAGAGCGGTGATCCGGCAACTTATGCGAACTATGCCAATGCACTGGACAGTGATCATCAGTGGATTAAGGATGGTAAGGTAAGATATATCGGTAACCAGTATCTGGATTCTACACTGGATCCGGATTCCAATACATATAAATGGAGTATTCCTTCCGGTGGCGGTTATATCACCGAGGCTAACGCATCCAAGGGTATTTTTGCTCAGGCAGGTAACATCGGAACTCTGATCATTGGAGAAGATCTGATCGGTATCGGTAACTGTGCTTTTTATGAATGTACCGGTCTGGATTCCATTTCTTTCGGTAATGGTATCAAAGTAATCGGTAACTATGCTTTCGCCGGTTGCGGAAGCTTAAGAGATGTTGCAATCCCTGATTTATGTAGTCTGGGACAGATTGGAGATCATGCTTTTTACAGTTGTACGAACCTGACGAAGTTTACTTTGCCCATCAATGTCAGCTATGTCGGAGACTATGCTTTTGCGGAGTGCCGTTTCTTAAGCGACTTTGTAATGTGTAATTATGGCGATGCCAATGACAGAAGCAATCTGACAGAACTGGGTTGGAATGTGTTTGAAAACTGTGAGACCCTTTCTTCTCTGACCTTCCCGGCAAACTACAATGAAGCAGTGGATATTTCCCTGGTCAAGGGATGCAAGAACTTAAGATATATCACTGCCCGCAGCAAGAAAATGACATTTACGGAGAAGGAAGACGGGGATGTTTATTGCTTTGACTGCTTTAAGGAAATGCTGTCAGGTGATCCGGTAAACGGAACTTTCTACTTCGAGGGAAGAGACGATTCCACGATCCATAGCTTTACCAGAGAGAACTGTTTTGCATTTAGTTATATTGACTATAATTCCGAGACTACACAATATGAGAAACTGGACAAATATGAACTTACGGTTCAGGATCCTAATGTGACCGGGAAGACAGGTAGATCTACTTATGTGGTAAATTCCAACAATGAATTGATATCCAGTACGGTAGGAGAAAATGTATCGACACTGGAGATTCCGGATCCTATCGGACCTTACCATATTTATAATATTGGAGCCAACATTTTTGCCAACAACTGTAATCTGACCATGGTATCCTTACCCGCCAGTGTTGTATCTGTAGGAGCCAATGCGTTTAAGGGTTGTCATAATCTGGCAACAGTGATCTTCAATAACAGTTCTGTTGCAATAGGAACAGATGCTTTTAAGACACAGGATTATACAGGTGCGGCTCATAGAGGAAGCTGTACCGGTGTGAAAAATGACAGTGACAATTCACCCAGTGTAAAACTTACCTTTGTAGGAGAGGTTTCGCCGACCTCCACTCCTTACCTGTATGCCATGAGTGAGGATGGAAGATATAATAACGGCAGTCAGCTGAAGACTTATGTCAGATATTGCAGTGGTTGGCCGACCAATCTGGTGGTACAGTACAATGAGGAAAAGGGTGTCAGTGAACTGATTGATTTCCCTGCTTTCTCGCAGCTGAGCGGATATACAAATGAAACAAACTATCCTTATCTGACAGATGCTCAGAGAAAAGCTGCAGGGACAGCATTGGATAAATATACGCACAACCAGACTCTGACAGAAGACCAGAAGCAGTTTATCGACTCTGCACTGAATGTTGTAATACCTGAGGGTATTCAGGCAATTAAAGACGGACTGTTCGTTGAGAAAGAGAATGCGGATGTAGCTGCAGCCAGCCTTAAGGAAGATAAGACCGTTACCATATATGGTCTGGACACCATTGAAGCAAACGACTTCAGAAGCGAGGATGGTACGGATGCTGCCCAACATCTGAAGGCAGTTAATATACTTGGTAATACGGCATCCATTGCAGCAAATGCTTTTGAAGGCTGTGCAGCATTGGAAACAGTCAATATCACCGGAAATATGAGTTCCATCGGGGACTACGTCTTTAAGGATTGTCCTGCCCTGAATGATGTGACATTGTCCGGAACGATCAACAGTCTGGGACTGATTCCGTTTACCGGATGCAATCAGCTGAGCAATGTGGCATTCCTGGGAAATGACTATTTCAGCTGTGATGAGTCCATTATTTATGGAATGAGCGGTGGTGCCAAGGCAAGGATTATTGAGTGCCTGGAAGGCAGAACCAGTAAATATGTAAAGCCTTCTGAACTGGCAGGAGTTACTTCCATTGCACCCAGAGCATTCCAGGGATGTGATGCCCTGAGAGAAATCGATCTTACGGAAAGTAAGATTACAACGGTGCCTGAATATGCCTTTGCAGATACAGCGGAAATGCGTACGATTAAGCTGCCCACTACCTGTACCACTATTGAAGATTATGCGTTCAAGAACAGTGGTATGGAGCGGTTGGAGGCGAGTCAGTATCTGAACCTTATCGGCCAGCATGCATTTGATGATCTGCTCAAGGCAAATCCGGATCCAAAGGATGTGGTGATCTGCAGTCCGGAAAACAGTTACTTGTATAATTACGCAAAGTTAAAGGGTTTTACAGTAGATACTACTCCATTGGTAGAGTATTTTACCGTTAACTTCAGAGACTGGAATGAAGAATTAGGCAGCTATGCTCTGGTACCTGATGCAGAGCAGAGAGTTAAGGGCGGTGAAGCTGCAACGCCTCCAACTCCGGCAGGTAAGAGTGGAGAGGTGTTCCAGTATTGGGATCCGGATCCCAGTGAAATCACAGCAGATGTTACAATTACAGCTATGTATAGCAAGGAAGATCCAGATGCCAACAAGCTGACCGTAACCTTCCAGGATTGGGATGGTACGGTAATTAAGGAGATCAAGGTATCCTCTGGCGGCAGCATCGCAGATGCGGATCTGCCCAATACATCTAATCTTGTGAGAGACGGTTATATCTTCATCGGATGGGACAGACCGCTGACCAATATTACAGAGTCTTTTACCACCATGGCACAATATAAAGCGCTGAGTGAAGATGATATTGTAGTCAGATATATCAACAGTGTGACTAAGGAAGTGTTCTATCAGACCACGATCAAGAAGGGAACGGTTGCACCCAGTATCCAGACCCCTACGGTCAGTGGTTACACCTTCAAGGAATGGCTGCCGGATATTGCTACAGCTATCACAGAAAATACAGATTTCTATGCAGTATATGAGGCAAGCGGCTCTAATAATGGAGGAACGGCCAGTCCGGGTACCAGCACCAGCCCCGGAGCAAGCACCAGTCCCGGAGCAAGCACCAGTCCGGGAGGCAATAATAACAACGGAACTACTGCCAAGATGTATACTCTGACGGTTAAAAACGGTTCCGGATCAGGAAGTTATGTGGCAGGTTCCCAGCCGATCATCGTGGCAAATGACCCTGCGGCGAACCAACAGTTCAGTAGTTGGTCAATAGATCCGGCCAATACGAAGATTGCCAGCAAGGTATTGTCTGCAACGGTCATCACTATGCCGGAAGCTAATGTAACGGTAACTGCAAATTATACTGCAAAATCCGGTTCAGGTAATAAAACAAATAAATCTACAGGAAGCGGTAATTCCACGAATTCCAATTCCAACAGAAGACCGAACAGTACTACAACAGGAAATGTCTCCGGCGGCAGAACCACCGTTGTCATTGACAAGAACGGTCTGTCCAATACCAGTGTGGTATCCGCTACGGTAAACGGATCTTCCGATAACTTTGTGATCAAGATCACCGAAAGTGCATCTGCTTCCGAGGAAGTAGTAAAGGCTCTGATGGCAGAGTATGGCAACGATATTAGTGCCATCAAGTATTTCCCGATGGATATCAGTCTCTATGATTCCACCGGCAATAACAAGATCACGGATACTACAGGTTTGTCCATCAGCATTACCCTGCCGATCCCGGATTCTCTGATCACCTATGCAGGTAACAACAAGGTGGCAGGAGTTGTTAACAGTAAGCTGGACAAGCTGACACCGAAGTTCTCCACGATTTCCGGAGTATCCTGCATTACCTTTACGGCGGAGCATTTCTCACCGTATGTGATCTATGTGGATACGAACAACCTGACAGCCGGAACAATCGCAGACAGCACTCCTAAGACCGGAGATGCCATTCATCCGAAGTGGTTCCTGTCTCTGGGGCTAGCATGTCTGTCCATAGTATTCTTCATGAAGAAGGATAAGAAGACTCTGCGCAAGGCAAGAGCCTAGTGAAAATAAAGGATGGGAAGGTTTATGAATCATAAAAAGTGGGTAGTTGCATTGGCATTGATAGCTACCGCATTGATCCTGACACATCTTCCTGTGTCGGAGGCAGATGCGGCAGCGTCTGCCTCCGATTTTCAGATTGAAGGCAGTACACTGACAAAATACAGAGGAAGCGATGAACGTGTCACGATTCCCGATACAGTGGAAGTTGTGGGTGAGAGTGCCTTTGAGAACAATCAGAAGGTACAGTTTGTTGTGGTTCCCAAGTCGGTGAAGCGCATGGATGCCTATGTCTTCTGGGGCTGTGATAATCTGGAAGAGGTTGTACTTGGCAAAGGTCTTACCTCAGTGGATGAATATGCTTTTTCAGGATGCACCGGACTGAAACAGATCACGATCCCTGAGAATATACAGAGTATTGATGCACAGGCATTTGCCGGATGTACGAACCTTACGGATATTTATATTCCGGACACGGTGACAAGCATCGCAGACGATGCATTCTTAAATTGTGATAACGTAACGATTCATGCGGACGAAGGCAGCGTGGCTGAAAAGTTTGCACAGAAGCTGGCAGAGCAGAAAAGTCAGAGTCCTCTGGTAACGGCAGCGCCGACGGCGACACCGGCGGCAGACGGAACTTCAGATTCACAGGCAACAACAGAGCCTGCCCCCACTGAAACGCCGACCCCTGCACCGACACCGGTGCCCGGAAATGTGATCGGCAGTACCTTTGTCGTAGGAAATCATGCGATGGTTATGATGCTGCCTGAAGAAGAAACTGTGCAACAGGGCTATACGGAACCGGTAGCAGGACAGGAGACCGGAGGAGAAACGCAGGATATCACTGCGGAGGCAGAAGACGGTACGATTCCGGAGTGGAAATATTATCGTGACCAGTCGATCAAAGCAGTGAGTATACCAGAAGGAACCACGGAGATCGGACGCTTTGCTTTTTCCAGAAGTTCGGCAGAAAGTGTGACGTTCCCGGAAGGTGTGACCACTATTGATTATGCAGCATTTTATCACTGTGATGATCTGAATAGTGTGATATTGCCAGATACGGTGACCCGGGTGGAAGCCAAGGCATTTACGCATACCGGATGGATGGATGATTTTGAAGAAAACAGCATGGATGATTACCTGATCAGCGGGGACATTCTGGTGGCTTACAAGGGGGACCTTCCCGAAGTGACCATACCGGATGGTGTTCGCGTGATTGCTGATGAAGCATTCCGCAGTCATACCGAACTGAAAAAGGTGCATCTGCCTGCAAGTGTCACCAATATCGGTGACAGCGCATTCCCGGAGGGAATCGAAATTATAAATGAATAAGGGTCAGATTTTACCGACACCAGGATAAGAAACCGGCATAAGATAGAATAAGTCTTATGCCGGTTTTGTCTTATTTTACGGGGAAGGAACAAGATGCAGCGGGTAAGGGAACAGGTACAGGTGCCGGAACAATTGCATAGTGGGGCAGGACGTGTGAAATCTGTGACTGTTGCTGTGCTGGATACCGGAATTGCTTATCATCCGGATCTGGTAGGACGGCTGCTTGCTTTTTCCGACTTTGTAGAAGGCAGTTCCTTTCCGTATGACGATAATGGACACGGGACACATGTCTGCGGGATTGTATGCGGAAGCGGAGAACTGTCCGGAGGAAGATTTCGCGGAATGGCACCGGAGGCAAAGCTTGTGGTGGGAAAAGTGCTGGACAGACAGGGGGAGGGCTCCTGTGATTCCATGCAGGAAGCTCTGGAATGGGTACTGCGGGTGAAAAACAGGTATGGAATCCGTGTTCTGAATATCTCTGTGGGGATCGGAGACCTGAAGGAACGTTACAAGGAGCAGATGTTGCGAAAATCTCTGGAATTGTTGTGGGATCATAATATTCTCGTGGTCTGCGCTGCAGGTAATACCGGTCCGGAGGACGGTAGTATTTCGGAGATGGCCAGTAGCAGAAAGGTTCTGACGGTGGGTTGTCATGACGGAAGATATTGTAAAAATGATCCCGGAAGGTGTGAGACGTACTCCGGCAGGGGCAGAAGATATGATGTGACCCGTAAACCGGATATTGTGGCTCCGGGGACAAGGATTCTGTCCTGTAATGCTTTCTGGCAGAACCGGAACGGCAGAATCTACAGACCCTATGTAGCAAAAAGCGGCACATCCATGGCAACACCCATTGTATCCGGGGCGGCAGCCCTTGCTATGGAAAAATATCCGGGAATTACCAATGAAGAATTTGTTCGTCTGCTGTCCCTTACAGCTACCGATCTGGGAGAGCCGTGGAACAAGCAGGGCTTCGGCATGCTTAATGTACGGAGATTATTAGAAAACAAGTAAAAGGATAAAATCACTGGGAAAAATAAAAAATATGATTAAAATAAGTCAATAAAATAAATACCAAAGATATTGACACAAATGGTATGATTGTATACAATGATACGAGAACTGCAAAATGTATTTTTACTGCGCAGAGTAAAAACTATAAAATCTTGCAGATATCGAATGTCAGGGAAGAGAGGTATACCAATGAGAGAAAGTGATGCATTTCAGAATCGTCCGGTCTCCATGAATCCGAAGAACAACCTTTTGGAGATTGAAGAGCATATGTACATACTGGATGATGTGGAGAAGCCGAACGTGTTCCGTAACATGTTCCCTTATTCCGAAATCCCAAAAATACCTTTTAATGATCGTATCGTGCCTCATAACATGCCAAAGGATATCTGGATCACAGATACTACCTTCAGAGACGGACAGCAGTCCAGAGCACCTTATACCACAGAGCAGATCGTAAAGATCTATGACTATCTGCATGAACTGGGTGGCCCCAACGGAATGATCCGTGCCAGTGAATTTTTCCTGTACAGCAAGAAGGACAGAGACGCTGTTTATAAATGTATGGAGAGGGGATACAAGTTCCCCGAAGTTACCAGCTGGATCCGTGCCAGCAAGGAGGACTTTAAGCTGGTAAAAGAGATCGGAATGAAGGAGACTGGCATTCTGGTCAGCTGTTCCGATTATCATATTTTCCTGAAATTAAAAATGACCAGAAGACAGGCCATGGATCACTATTTAAGCGTTATCCGTGACTGCCTGGAGGAGGGTATCAGCCCCAGATGTCATCTGGAGGATATCACCAGAGCGGATATCTACGGTTATGTGGTTCCGTTCTGCCTGGAACTGATGAAACTGATGAAGGAGTATCAGATCCCCATCAAGGTCCGGGCCTGCGATACCATGGGATACGGTGTCAACTATCCCGGTGCCGTTATTCCCCGTAGTGTACAGGGTATCATTTACGCAATCCATACCCACGCAGGTGTGCCGCATGAGCTGATCGAATGGCATGGTCACAATGACTTTTACAAGGCGGTGTCCAATTCCACCACAGCATGGTTGTACGGCTGTTCCGGTGTAAATACCTCACTGTTTGGTATCGGTGAGCGTACCGGTAATACACCGCTGGAGGCAATGGTATTCGAATATGCACAGTTGAAGGGTGATCTGAACGGTATGAATACCCGTGTCATCACGGAGCTGGCAGAGTACTATGAGAAGGAGATCGGCTATCAGATCCCGCCCAGAACCCCGTTTGTCGGCAAGAATTTTAACGTGACCAGAGCCGGTATCCATGCGGACGGTCTGCTTAAGAACGAAGAGATCTACAACATTTTCGATACCGAGAAATTCCTGAATCGTCCGGTATTGTGCGCTATTTCCAACACCTCCGGTCTGGCAGGTATCGCACACTGGCTGAACACCTATTATAAGTTAAAGGGAGACAAGCAGGTACAGAAGACTTCCGAACTGGTAGCGGAGATCAAAAAGTGGGTAGACGAGGAGTACGCCGGTGGACGTGTCACCGTGCTTACGGATGAAGAGATTGTGGCCTGCGTCAACCGTATCTGCCTGGAGAAGAACCTGAAGATCGGTGAGTAAGAAAATATGGCGGCATTTTTTGCTACCCGGAAATGAGGATTATAGTGAGTAAGTATGATGTAAAGCAGGAAGTAACGGATAAGTTCTCCCTGCGGGGACGGGTATTTCATAAGCTGAGAGAAGACATCTTAAGCGGAAAATATCAGGAACATGAAGAATTGAAGGAAGTGGCTATCGGCGAGGAGATGGGAGTCAGCAGAACCCCCGTCAGAGAGGCGTTCCGTCAGCTGGAGCTGGAAGGACTGATTCAGATCATCCCCAACAAGGGAGCCTATGTCACCGGTATTACTCAGAAGGATGTGAAGGATATTTACATGATCCGTTCCCTGCTGGAAGGTCTGTGTGCTCGTTGGGCTACGGAACATATCACCAAGGAGCAGATGGAAGAGATGGAAGAGAATGTCTATCTGTCCAAGTTCCATGCCCAGAAGGGGCATCTGGAGCAGCTGGCGGAGTTAGATAATCGTTTCCATGATATTCTGTATGAGGCATGTGACAGCAAGATGCTGGAGCATCAGCTGAAGGACTTCCATCAGTATGTCCTGCGTGTCCGCAAGAAAACATTGGCCAGTGCCAACCGCGGCCCCAAATCCAATGAAGAGCATGAGCAGATCATGGAGGCCATCAAGGCAGGCAATGCCGATCTGGCAGAGCAGCTGGCACACCAGCACATGATCAACGCCTATGACAACATGGTGAAAAATGGTCTGAACGAGGCCTATGCACAGCAGGATAAGCCGCAGGAATAGGTTGCCTGTCTGTGAAAATTACTGTAGAATGTAATTATTCGGAGCCAATGGGCGAAGTAACCACATGAGCAAATAACATGCAGGCATGTTATTCGGTGAAGCCTTGCAGAAGCGATTTTGCCAATGTGGTTCTGGATAGCTATTGCAAAGTAAAAGAATAAATACCGGAAAGGAAATCATTATGGAAAAGATCAAAATGACAACCCCTCTCGTAGAGATGGACGGAGACGAAATGACCAGAATCCTCTGGCAGATGATCAAGGATGAACTGTTACTGCCTTACATCGATCTGAAGACAGAGTACTATGATCTTGGACTGGAGCATCGTAATGAGACCGATGATCAGGTAACCGTGGATTCTGCCAATGCCACATTGAAGTACGGTGTTGCTGTAAAATGTGCGACCATTACCCCCAACGCTGCCAGAATGACAGAGTATAATCTGAAGGAAATGTGGAAGAGCCCCAACGGAACCATCCGTGCGATCTTAGACGGTACTGTATTCCGTGCACCGATTCTGGTAAAGGGTATCGTTCCTTATGTCAAGAACTGGACCAAGCCCATTACCATTGCCCGTCATGCTTACGGCGATGTGTATAAAAATACTGAGATCAAGGTACCCGGCCCCGGTAAGGCAGAACTGGTATTTACTGCAGCAGACGGCACCGAGACCCGTGAACTGATCCATAATTTTGATGGAGCAGGTATCATTCAGGGTATCCACAATACGAATAAGTCTATCGAGAGCTTTGCAAGAGCATGCTTCAGCTATGCCGTAGATACGAAGCAGGATCTGTGGTTCTCCACCAAGGACACCATTTCCAAAAAATACGATCATACCTTCAAGGATATTTTCCAGGAGATCTATGATAACGAGTACAAGGCAAAATTCGAGGAACTGGGCATTACATATTTCTATACCCTGATCGATGATGCCGTAGCCCGTGTCATCCGTTCTGAGGGCGGATTCATCTGGGCCTGCAAGAACTATGATGGTGATGTAATGTCCGATATGGTAGCTACCGCTTACGGCGATCTGTCCATGATGACTTCCGTACTGGTATCTCCTAGCGGTGTCTATGAGTACGAGGCTGCTCACGGAACTGTACAGCGTCATTACTACAAGCACTTAAAGGGTGAAGAGACCTCCACCAACTCCATCGCTACCATCTACGCATGGACCGGAGCTCTCAGAAAGCGCGGTGAACTGGATCAGATCCCCGAGCTGTGCAACTTCGCAGACAAGCTGGAGCAGGCATGCATCAAGACAATCGAAGATGGCAAGATGACCAAGAGCCTGTCCCTGATCTCCACCTGTGAGCATCCCGTGATCCTCAACAGCCTGGACTTCATCAAGGCGATCAGAGAGACCCTGGACAGCCTGCTGTAAATTGAGATTTAGAGAAATATCCCCGTACGCTGGATGCCGATTGTGCTTTGTTGGAAGCTTGCGGTGCTGCGTTTGTGTTCGCTCCTTCGGTTGCGGAGATGTATCCTGAACCTGATACGCGCCAATTTAGTTATGCGCCGTTGGATACAGTGATGGAAGGTGCGTTTCGTCCGGGACACTTCAATGGTGTTTGCCAGATTGTGAGTAAGCTGTTTGATGCAGTGAAACCGGATCGCGCTTATTTCGGAGAGAAAGATTTCCAGCAGTTAGCTATCATTCGTGAGATGGTGCGCCAGATGAATTATTCGTTGGAAATAGTGGGTTGCCCTATTATACGTGAAGAGGATGGGCTGGCTCTGAGTAGTCGTAACGCTCGTTTATCTGTCGAAGAACGCAAAAATGCTTTAAAAATATCGCAAACATTATTTGAAAGTCGTACCTTTGCGGCTTCTCATACAGTTGCTGAGACTCAGAAGTTTGTAGAAGATGCCATTGCTTCCGCTCCCGGTTTGCGTCTGGAATACTTCGAACTGGTGGATGGCAACACGTTGCAGAAAATAGCCAATTGGGAAGATACGGCGTATGCTGTAGGTTGCATTACAGTGTTCTGTGGTGAAGTTCGCCTGATTGACAATATTAAATATAAAGAGTAATAAACCTAAAAAGAGAGATCAGACCTTATGATGATTGAAGTGCTGAAGTCGAAAATCCATTGCGCTCGCGTCACGGAAGATAACCTCAATTATATGGGAAGCATTACGATTGACGAGGACTTACT
>OHWC01000565.1_pt1 | contig 19580 bp, 10 predicted proteins | sample 1579541 | NCBI WGS metagenome assembly OHWC01 (sample SAMEA3882551, study PRJEB24775) | human gut metagenome | biome: human-associated habitat; feature: intestine environment; material: feces | place: Netherlands | collected 2009/2010
CAGGATGTTGTTCAGGGCGTTGTGGGAGTCGGTGCCCACGGTGAAGTAGTAATCGCCAGCGTCCACGATGTAGGTCTTGGCCTTGTTGGCATCGTAGGTGCGCAGCTCGCTCTTCTTGACGGTGATGTTCACGGTCTCAGAAGCGCCGGGAGCCAGGACATCGGTCTTTGCGAAGCCAGCCAGCTCGACTGCAGCCTTTTCAATGCCGTTGGCCTTGTCGTAATCGGTGTAGGGAGACTGGAAGTAGACCTGCACGGTCTCCTTGCCGGAATAGGTCTTGCCGGAGTTGGTCACAGTCAGGCTGATGTCAAAGGCATCGTCAGACTCGGTGACATTGAAGTTGCTGTAGGTGAAATCGGTGTAGCTGTCGCCGTAGCCGAACGGATAAGCAACCGTCTTGGCCCAGTCATAGTCGCCCGCGTTCGCAGTGCCCATGACCACGTCCTCGTAACGGGTCTCAAAGTAACGGTAGCCCAGGTAGATGCCCTCCTGGTAGACGCTGTACATGCCCTGCACGTCGGCACCTTCGGTCAGCAGGTTGTACTCTGCCGCGTTGGGGTAAGCCTGGGTGTAGAAGTTGTACATGGCGGGGTTGGCCATGTTGTCGTACAGGTAGGTATCGACCAGAGAGCCGGAGGGGGTGACAGCGCCGGAGAGCAGCTGGCCCACACCGTTGATGCCGGTCTGGCCCACGTCACCGATCCACATTGCAGCGTCGATGCCGTAGTCCTCACCGCAGATCGCGGGGTTGAGGAAGTCCAGCTCGATGGCGTTGGAGCTGTTGATCAGGACGATGATGTTCTTAAAGGTGCCGTTGTCCTTCAGAGCCTTCAGGTTCTGGAGCAGCTCGATCTCCTCAGCGGACAGGGCGAGGTAGTTGCCGTCGCCCTCCTGACCGGAGATCCAGCTGTCGTTGGTGCCGTTGGCGCCGCTGGGGAGGTCTGCGCCCTCGCCGCCGGAGCGGGAGAGGACCACGATGGCAGCGTCGCCGTACTCGGCAAAGCTGCTCTCAGCGCTGGACAGAGCGCTCCAAGGAGCCTCGTTGACCGCATACTGGGTGTTAGCTTCCAGCGTATCGGAGATGGAAGCAGGGGTCATGCGGCTGTACTTGCTCATCATGCTGTCGGACTTGTACAGGTCCCACAGGGTCTGGTTGATGGTGATGCCCTGAGCCTCCAGAGCATCCTTCAGGTTGGGGGCCTTGCTGGTATCGACCGAGCCGGAACCGGTGCCGCCGTACATCAGGTCCACGGAACCGTGGCCGAACAGGCTGACCTTAGCGCCGCTTGCCAGAGGCAGGGCGTTGTTCTCGTTCTTCAGCAGGGCAGCGCCCTCGGCCTCGACCGTCGCGCACAGTTCGGCCTCGTAAGCCTCGCGCTCCTCATCGGAAGCAAAGCCCTTCTTGAAGTATTCGGTATCTCCGGTGGTTTCGCCCTTGATGATCTTGTAGGTAGATGCATTCAGGGCGACGTTGAGGGTGGTAGCGTACTGGTTTGCGATGATGTTGCCCACGATGGCAGCGACGGTCAGGATGGCCGTCAGACCGGTGAGAACAGACCACAGCCGTACTTTCGGTTTGGTGTTTTTCACGGATTCTCCTCCTTATTTTCTATACAACAACCGCCAACCGGCGGAATGTTTCACGGAACATTATCAGACCCAGTTTGCGCTCTTGGATTTGGTCTTGACCAGCTTGTAGCTGGGGTTCGGGGTGTCCACATGGCGGAAGGACGCGGTATCGATGGAGTCCCCGGCCACGGCCTTGACCTCGATGCTGCCGGTGAGCGGCACACGGAACCGGAAGACGTGCTCGCCCGTCTGCTCCGAGAGCTTCTTCCCGTTGCAGTAGAGGGCGACGGACTTCTGGTTAGAGTAGACCTTGACCTCGATCTCGCTCTCGGTGCGGTCGGTGAACCGCTTGGAGCAGATGTGGACGAAATTCTCTTCGCTCCACCATGCTTTATAAAGGTAGAAGCTGTCCTTCTTGGTCTTCCGGTCGAAGGTGACGAGGCCCTTGTGGTTCATGCCCGGCTCACCGCCCTGATCGCGGGCGTCGGCTGCAAAGTCGAACATATTCCAGACGTGGGTGGCCCACATCCACTTATGCCGGTCGAAGCAGCGGAGCATATATTCGTGGTAGACAGCCTGATACTCCTCGGTGTGATCGCCGCGGCGGGGCTTCGCGCTGTGGAGGTTCGGCATACCCTCGGCACCGTACTCGGAGAAGCCCAGCGGACGGTTGGGGTAGACCAGATGGAAGAAGTCCATCCACAGGTCGTTCAGGAACAGGCCCGGCACATACCAGCCGAGGTAGAGGTTCCAGCTGACGAGGTCGGTGATGTGGGCCACCGGGTTGAAGGGGCCGCACATGGCATAGCAGGCCAGCGTGGTCAGGCGGGTGGGGTCCATCTTGTGGCACAGGTCGTTCAGCTCCCGGTGATTGTCGAGCATATCGGCCTTGTCCTTGGTGGAGATGGTGATCTCATTGGAGACGCCCCAGCAGACGATGCAGGGGTGGTTGTAGTTCTGGCAGATCAGCTCTTTCATCTGGCTGATGGTGTTGGCACGGCCATTGGGCAGATGCTCCGAAATATAGGGGATCTCCGCCCAGACCACCATGCCGTACTGGTCACAGAGGTCGTAGAAGTACTGGTCGTGCTGGTAGTGGGCCAGCCGGACGGTGTTCGCACCCAGCTCCCGGATGAGGGCCATATCCTCGTCGTGCATCGCGCGGGTGATGGCGTTGCCCACGCCCTTGCGGTCCTGATGGCGGGAGACGCCGTGGAGCGGGTAGGGACGGCCATTGAGGAAGAAGCCGTTCTTGGCGTCCACCGAGAAGGTGCGCAGGCCTACGCGGGTGGACACCTCATCCACCACCCTGCCGTCCCGGCTCAGGCGGACGACGCAGGTGTAGAGGTAGGGGTCCTTCACGCCGTCCCAGAGGTGGGGCGTCTCGAGGTGGAGCTTGGCGTCTGCACCCTCGGCGGTGGCGACAATGTTTCCGGCCGCATCCAGCAGCTCAACGGAGAGGACGCCCTCGCCCTCAACGAGGGTCTCGACCCGGATGTCAGCCTTGCCGTCCTTGAGGGCCGGGGTGATCTTCACGCCGGTGTCGCCGAAGTGGCCCAGCGCGATGTGGTCTTTCGGGACCACCATCAGGCTGACGTCGCGGTAGATGCCGCCGTAGAAGGTGAAGTCGGCCTTCTGGGGGTAAATGCGGTCGTTGATGCTGTTGTCCACCTCGACGGTAAGACGGTTATCCTTTTCCAGCAGCTCAGAGATGTGGACACGGAAGGTGGAGTAGCCGCCGTCGTGGGCGCAGATGGTCCTGCCGTTCAGCAGGACCTTGGCGCTGGAGTTGACGCCCTCAAACTGGAGCCAGACCTGCTGCGAAGCCGCGTCGAACGCCGGGGCGGCGAAGGCGGTGCTGTAGGTGCAGGTGCCGCGCCAGTAGTCGTTGCCGCCGTCCTGACCGTCCTTCGCGTTCCATGTGTGGGGCAGCACGACGGCTGCCGTGGAGCCGTCCGGCCCGGTGAACTGCCAGTTCTGCATAAGCTTGGCAATGCTTCGCATTCGTTTTCCTCCCGTGTGTATCGTGGTGTTTTCTCTGTTGTGCGGTCGTTTTTTGATTTCGCTATTATTTTATCAAAGACTCTTTCTTTCGCAAGAGCGTTGCGATAATCGGTCGGATGGCGGGGATATTCGGTTTTGCGCTGCCAAATCAAAACTAATATATTTGTGCATCTCTCACAAATAGATGGATACAACAATCTTCTCCCCCCTACAGTGTCCGCTCCTTTTCAGCGGCCTTGCCCTCTCAGTCTCGCATTCGCTCGCCAGCTCTCCCAAAGGGAGAGCCTTTACGAGTGGATGGTCGGAAAAATGATCTTCACCGCAAAGAAGCCGTTCTGGCTCTCGGTGGTCAGAGTACCTTTATATTTCTGGACGATGCGGTTCGTCACTTTGACGGCATAGTGGGTGGCGCGGGTGTCGGCGGCCTCCGGCGGACGGTCGGGGCTGATGACGTTCACCACCACGAAGCTCTGACGGGTGCAGACCAGCAGGTCGATGCAGCGGCGCTCCGGCTCGGGCACCTGCACGGCGCTCTCGATGGCGTGGTCGAGCATATTGGCAAAGAGGGCGTAGAGGTCGCCGGCCTCAAAAAAGCCCAGACAGCTGCCGTCCGTCACCGCATTGAGCTGGATGCGGCGGGATTCGCAGAGCAGCGATTTTTCGGTGAGCACCACGTCCAGCACCTCGTTGCCGGTGTTGCGGCTGGCATCGTAGAGCTGTGCCGCCTTCTCAGCCTCGTCGATGTGGGCCTTCAGCTCCGGGTCGGGTGGGTCGGACGCCGCGCCCGACATCTGGCGGAGGGCGGCGATCTGAAGCTTCAGCTCATGACAGCGCTTGTTGATGATCTGGACGTTCTGCCGCGCCACCTGATACTGCTCCCGCTGGCGCTCATATAAAAGGTTGAGGGTGTCCATCTCCTTCTGCATGGCCGACTTCTTGAACACCTCGGTCTGGAAGTAGAGCAGGGTCAGGAAGTAGAACTGTCCGATGAGCACCGTGCCCGCAAGGCTGGCGGGCATCTCGAACATCTCTCTGCTGCTCAGCAGCGCAGCTTGGAACATGAAGAGGATGCCGATGAAAAAGGCGCTGGTCAGCTGGCGCGGGCCGATGTGGTACTCTCCTTTATAAGACATCTTCCGGGAGAGGGCGTTACAGATGACAAAATAAAAGACCGCACCTGTGGTGAGCTGGGCCAGCCGGACCGGAAGCCCATCGATGTCGAGGGGGGTGCCGCGGCACTCAAAGAACACCTCCGCCAGCCGCCAGCCCTCATAGGCCGTCTGGGAGGTGAGCAGGCTCCACACCGCGCAATAGAGTGCCCCCTTCCGGTCGATCTCGACGCAGGCGTAGATCATCATGCCCAGCAGGACGAAGAAGGACACATAGAGCGCCAGCAGCGAGAATTGAAGCTCGTGGAGATTGGTGCTCTGGGCCGAAGGATCCAGCACATAGGTCAGGCCCATCAGCGGCAGCAGCATCCCCAGTGCACGGAGGCGGAAGCCGGGCCGGTGTTTGAGCGGCAGACAGAAGGCCAGCGCCGCACCCCAGCGCAACAGCGCCCGGAAGATGACATGGTGGAAAACGATGCTCACAGCACACCTCCAATGTAGGACGCCACCGCCGTGAGGAAGGCCGCGCGCTGGCGGCGGCTGATCTCCAAGCGGTCGGTGTTGACGTGGACGAAGTCGTTCTCCACGGCCTTGACGTATTGCAGGTTGACCAGATAACACTGGTTGCAGCGGGAGAAATGGTACTGTGCCAGCTGCTTTTCGGCGCTGGCGAGGCTGGCCCGGACCGAAAACTCCCCTTTTGCGGTGTGATACCAGAGCAGCCGGTCGCGGGTCTCCAGATAATAGATGTCGTTGGTGGAGAGCACCTGCATTCCGCCGCCTGCCAGCTGCAGAACGACCTGCCCGCCCCGGCGGCGCTCCACCCGCTGGACAGCCCGGGAGAGCTTGGTGCAGAACTGGTAGTAGTTCACCGGCTTGAGCACATAGTCCAGCGCATCCACCTCATAGCCCTTGATTGCGTACTGCGCCATGTTGGTCACGAACACCAGCACGGCGTCCCCGTCCACGGCCCGTATCTTTTCCGCTGCGCCGAAGCCGTCCAGCCCCGGCATCTCCACGTCCATAAAGATGATGTCCCAGCCCGGCTCGTAATGGGCCGCGATGACCGCCCCGTCCTCGATGGGCACGGCCTCCACCTGCAGGCTGTTTTCGGCGGCGTACTTCCGGATGAACCGGCACAGCTCGTCCCGCACCTCCTGCTGATCTTCGACAACCGCGATCTTCAGCATCCCGCAGCCTCCTTTTCCCCGTTCTGACTCATTTTTATCGCAATTTTCAAAAATAGTGCCTATCAAAACGGCATATTTGCGATATGCAGTTTGCGGATGCTGCTTGTGCATTCAAAACGCAAACTGCTATTCACTACTTTTTATTGAAACATACTTTCGGGCGAAATGCAACGGAGAAGACGCAAAAAGCCCCCGGCTTCTGAAAACAGAGACCGGGGGCTTGTCATGCTTGGAGCCAGCTCAAGAGTTTTTATTCAGCAGAGACCCGAACCATGCACGGGCCTCCTGCTTCTTCTGAAGCTTATTGTACATTTTGACGGTCTTTTCGTAGACCTTCTCGCTCATCTTGTTGCTTGCAGTGGTGGCGGCAGCCTGCTTTGCTTCCTTCGTATCGGCAGCAGCGACAGCAGCCTTCATCTCTGCAAACTCCTCCATGATGTCCTTCTGGAGGGCGGCATAGTCTGCCTTGGCCGCAGCCTTGTCCTTCTCGGAGACATCGCCGTAGGTCAGCAGATTCGACAGGGCATCCCGTGCGCCGTAGAAGGACTTGGTCCAGTCCTCCGGGTAGGTGTAGTATCTGCCCTTCTGGTCCTTGTACCAGACGCCCTCGGTGGGCTGCTCGTCCGAGCGGACGACCTTCGCGGGAGAGTACTTGTAGACATCTGCCGTGTCGGTGGTCAGCAGCGGATAGTACGGGACGAAGGCGTTGTACACGTCGTCGTCAAAGGCCGTCCACTCGACGATGGCCGTGTCCAGCTCGCCGGTGGAGCTGACCTGAAACAGGTGGGTCTCGACGTTGTTGGTCTTGCCGATGGGTTCGACCTTAAAGAAGTTGAGCGCGTCTTCGACGCCGAACTTTTTGGTCAGCTTGATGTTGGAGTAGAGCGGGACGATGCTGCCGTCTCCGCCGATGTTGCTCATCGCGTAGTCTGCTTCGGTGTAGTTGTCCTCGGTGTAGGTATCGACGCCGTTCAGATAGTTCAGGCCGGCCGGCATCCGGGCGTTGTCCTCATTATTATAAGAAGCGTTCCAGTCGATGACGTTCGCCGCTGCATCGCCCACGAAAGTCCCGGCCTCCTGTGCGACGGAGATGGCATCTGCCGATGCGATGACGTTATCCGTGTCGTCGAGGTCGATCTTGCCGATGGCCGAGACGTTCGGCTGCATAAACACGACGCTGTCCGGAAGCTTGAGGGCGACGTAGGTGTGACCCGTCAGGTTCTCGACGAACCACGTCTCGTTCTGGTCGCCGATGAATACGCCGGAACCACCGGCTGCACCGGCGTTTTCATAGATGGATGTCAGCAGGGCGACGCCTTCGCGGGCCGTGCCTGCCTCGCTGAGCAGGACCGTGGTGATCTCGGCCTCCTCGATGCCGTCGTCCACATAGGGGTCAACCGCAAGGGCAGCGTCCTTGCCGTACAGCGACTCGGTGGCAGAGACCATGACGCCCTTCTCGTTGGTGCCAGCCTCCTCATACGGCGTGTGGTCGTGGGTGCCGTCGCAGTCCGGGCAGACGCCCGAGGTATTGTCGTCACGGCGCGCGGTGTAGCTGTAGCTGTCGTGGGTGAAGGTGTAGGTGAAGCCGTAGCAGCCATCGTAGACCTCGCCTGCCTTGTGATTCCCGGCTGCGCTGACATAGAACAGCTTGTTGTTGTCGTTGGTTCCCAGATCCTCGATGCGGCCGAACATCGTCGTGCCGTCCTCCGTGAGGTCACTGCCGACGTAGAGCGCCGTGCAGGCAAAAGCCGAAGGCACTACGGCCAGCGTCATGGCAGCCGCCATGACCGCCGCAGCGATTTTCTTAAAAGACATCATGTTCCAATCCCTCTCTCGTTTATTGTCGGCGTATGACGTCGATAGAGGGATAATACACCTTTTTCGCGGAAAATGCAAGTATATATTCGCATTTTCTTAGCTTTTATTCACATTTACTAGAATATATGCATAACATTGGTTATAAATCAGCTCTGGCCCGCCGGGCCTGCCGATACTCGGATGCACGACCGCCCCGCAAGACCGACGGCGTTCTGCTGGAATCAGAAATACCCCCGCGTATGCGGGGAAAAGCATGTAAGGAACATCCTTCGTTCGCTGTTCCAATAAATTCGTGAAAAACCGCTCCCAGCTGAATGGAAAGAAAAAACTGTGGACAGATGAAAGAAAGCGGGACGGCTTCTGCAATAGCTGTGCATTTTTATGGGAAAGCTCAAATTTTATTTCACGCAAAACATATCGACTGTTCCATCTGCAAGCAGGCGGCCATCCTCACTTTTGATTTGGACACGGATGATGACGATGGTCCGGCCTCGGCTGAGGGTCGTTCCGCAGGCGTGTATGGTTCCCTCGGTCAGATTCTTGATAAAGTTGATGTGAGCGCTCTGGGTCACATAATTGCGGCCATCGCTGCGGGCGGTCAGGCCGGCTACACAGTCGGCAAGCGTGAACAACAGGCCGCCGTGGACAAAACCATGGGTGTTTTTGTCGGTGGCGGTGATGGTCATTTTTACTTCACAGTCGTCATGCTCGGCGCGGACGGCTTCAATGCCGCAAAAATCCATAAACGGATTGCTCTTACGGTAGGCAGTCAAATCGGTATAGTTCATAGAGAAAACTCCTTTTATTTCTTTGGGCGCTTGCTGGCAACAGGAAGAGCAAGCTGCCGACGGTATTTGGACACGGTGCGCTGCGCGAGCTGATAGCCCTCCTGCGCCAGACGCTCCCGGAGGAGACGGTCGTTGAGCATCGGCTCCTGCTGCAGGAGCTGCACCATTCGGGTGCGGATCTCCTGCGGAGAACTGCCGCCGACGGGCTGGGAAAAGAATGCACTGAGCGGGTAAATTCCCCGGCGGCACTGAAGATATTTTCCCTTCAGCGCCCGGGTGATGGTGGACGGATTCAGCCCAAGAGACTCTGCCAGAGTGCGGCGGGTCATAGGGGAAAGCACTCCATCCGGCAGAAGAAAAAAAGGGGCCTGCGTGCTCACTACAGCCTCCAGACATCGGCGGAGCGTTTCCCCCCGCCGGGAAAGTCCGCTGAGAAGCTCCTGTGCCTGCTTGCAGGTGCGGCGCAGATAGGAGGCTGTTTCTGCATCGGCAGAACGCATCATCTCTTCATACTGGCTGCTGAGCGTAAGGTGCGGAAGATAGAAATCGTTGAGCACTACGGAAAGCGCTCCGTTTTCATCCAGCACATAGGCATCCGGCTGGATATACTGCACCGGCTCAGAAACCGGAGCATCCCATCGTCCGGGGTGTGGGTCCAGCTGTGCGATCTGAGCTGCCGCATTTTCCACTTCTGCCTTGGAGCAATGAAGCAGATGTGCCAGCGGGCTGTACTGCTGCCGGGCGAGGGCCTCGAGATGATGGGAGACAAGCTCGGTGAGCAGAGGCGTTTCCTGCCCGCTGCGCCGAAGCTGAATCAGGAGGCACTCGGACAAACTTCGGGCCGCGATACCGGCTGGCTCCAAGGCCTGAACTGCCGCCAGTGCCTCCTCGAGCATGGGATCCGGAAGCCCCAGATGATGCAGATGCTCCAGCTCCTCTGGGGGCAGAAAGCCGTCCTCATCCAAAAGCTCTATGAGATAGGTGCAGAGGGACAAAAGCTTCGGCGGAAGCTTTCTGCGTGCCAGCTGATCCCGCAGAAAGCTTTCCCGGCTGGTCAGCTCCCGGTCTTCCGCACCCGGCTCAGGCGGAGCATCGGAAGAAGTCCGCATCCATTCGTTCCGGGCCGACAGCTCCCGGAAGGCATCGCCGGACGGCTCCTGCTGTTCAAGCATCGGGTTTTCTTCCACGGCGCGTTCCAGAAACTCGCGCAGATCCTGTACGTTCATCTGGAGCAGGGCGATATTCTGCATCAACTGGGGACAGAGTTTGAGCTGCTGAGACAGCTCCTGACGGAATTGAGGCCCTTCCATGGGACGTCGCCTCCTGTCTATCGCGCTATTTTACTGACTTGCGATAAAAAACGGCAAAGAAAACATTTCACGGAAAGGAAAGTTCACGAAATAATCTTGACATTATCGAAAATGATGGCTTAGTATTAAGGTCATGACAGTCTGCCGGGAGCAGGCTGTGGCTCATTCTATCACAAAATGAGAGAAAGGAAAAGATGCCATGACCGAACGAAGCCCAAAAATCTGCCTCATCTCTCCCACCGAAAATCTGGCCCGGCGGGCCAAACCCCTGATCATGCGACGAGGTATGGATGTGCGTGTGGAGGTTGCAGAGCTGGAGGCCGCCGTTTCGCTGGCCAAGCGGCTTCTGACGCAGAACGATTATCTGTTTATCAGCCGCCGCGGCACCCGCGACCTGCTGCGCAAGAGTCTGAACATTCAGGTCGTGAACATCCCCGGCGAAGCATCGGATTATATCCCGGCCATCCAGCAGCTTCGGCACGAGCGGGGGCTTATTGCTTTCTTTTCCTTTGAGGAAGAGATCAGCAACGAGCTGCGCACCATCTGCTATCTTCTGGATCTGAAAATGAAGCACTACTGCTTTTCCGACAGTCTCAGCTGCCAGTCCGCTGTCCAGCAGGCGGTGGCCGATGGGGCTGCATGGGGGCTGGGCGGCATCGTGTCGGAGCGGTTCGCCAAGCTGTACGACTTGCCGTATCTCCGGGTGGAAAGCTCGGACGCTTCGATCCTCCATGCTCTGGACATCGCCCAGCAGCTTTATGTCACCCAGCAGGAGAACGCCCGCCAACAGGAACAACTTCAGATCCAGCTGGAGCGTTACCAGAACATTCTGGATTATACCCATGACGCGATCGTCGCCATTGACGAGAATGGCCGGATCAGCACGACCAACCAGATCGCAGAGCAGATGCTCCGTCCGGCGCAGCCGCCTTTCGCCGGGCAGCCCATCGAAGAGGTCCTGCCCAATACGCACCTGACCAGTGTCCTTCAGACTGGAGAAGCCGAAATAGGCCAGATGATGAACATTCACGGGACGCTGGTCTCCACCAATCGCGTCCCCATCCGGGTAGGCGGGCAAGTAAAGGGCGTTGTTGCGACATTTCAGGACATCAAGACCTTGCAGACAGCAGAGCGGAACATCCGTATCAAGCTGCACGAAAAGGGATTGGTAGCAAAATACCGGTTCTCGGATATTTTGGGGCAGTCGCCCGCCATCCTTGAAGCAAAGCACCTCTCCGAAAATTTTGCGGATTCGCAGTTCACCGTGATGCTGTACGGCGAAACCGGCACCGGTAAGGAGATGTTCGCCCAGAGCATCCACAATGCCAGCCCGCGGAGGGATGGGCCATTCGTGGCCATCAACTGCACGGCGCTCAACCGAAACCTGCTGGAATCCGAGCTGTTTGGCTATGCGGACAGCTCCTTCACCGGGGCGCGGCGGGGCGGCAAGGCCGGTCTGTTTGAGACAGCCCACGGCGGAACTATCTTTCTTGACGAGATCGGTGAGCTGCCGTTGGAGTTTCAGGCGCCCCTGCTTCGCGTCCTACAGGAAAAAGAAGTGCGCCGTGTGGGCGATGACACGGTGATCCCGGTGGATATTCGGATCATCGGCGCGACCAACCGGGATCTGCTCCATCTCGTGGAAGAGGGCCGGTTCCGCCGTGACCTTTATTACCGGCTGAACGTCCTCAGCGTGTTGGTGCCGCCGCTGCGGGAGAGGGGTGACGATTATCTGGAGATTGCCCGCGCCATCTACGACCGGGTGATGCCCCAGCGCTCCGCCGACGAGGAATCCGCCTTTTTCCGGGTGCTGGGCCGATGCCGCTCCTATGCGTGGCCCGGCAATGTCCGTGAACTGACCAACACGGTCGAGAGAGTCTCGCTGCTGCTGCACCGGGGCAGCCCGGAGGAAGAGGTGTTCCAGTCCCTCAAGATGAACCTCTGGAGAACCGCTGAATCTGCTCCCGCAGCCCGGGAGAGAACCACTGATCCGGCTACGGACAAGAGCGATGTGCTCGAAGCTCTGCGGCGGAGCGGAGGAAACGCTTCCCGCGCCGCAAAAGATCTGGGCATCAGCCGCAGCACCTTGTACCGCCGCCTGAAACAAAACCCCTGAATGTCGCAAAAGTGTGTCACAGTGTTTCATTTGTGACACACCCGGACGCTGGAAGAATGAGACACTCCTGCAAAAATCGGCAAAGAATCCAAGCATTCAAATCGCGTGCCCAAAGACCTCCGCAATTTTGCGGAGGTCTTTTTTTGTGTACTTTTCACAAGTGACATGGCCTAACTTCGAGCATATCCACAAATCTCAAGATATTTTGACCTGAAATGCGATTTTGGCACGGAAATTGCTATGTAGTTTGGCAGAAATGCTCGATCGCAGCAAACAGTTTGGAAGTCTTCTCCTGCAAGGCCATGCGGAGAAAAAACAAAAGGAGGCAATTTTTGTGAGCAATAGTATTGCATTGTTTTCCCTGATCGTGCTGGTTGCCTGCATCGCAATCGGCTTCGTGCTAAAAAAGAACGTCGGTCTGATCGCCGTTCTGGCCGCAGCCGTTTTTGGTTCGGCGGCCGGTTACACAGACTCTCAGATCATCAAAGGGTTCAGCTCCAGCACCTTCATCATGCTGCTGGGCGTCTCGCTGCTGTGCACCATCGCTACCAACAACGGTACGCTGGAGCTGGCCGCAAAAAAGTTTCTGCGCCTGTCCGGCGGCCATGTGGCCATCACTCCGGTCATCATGTACCTGATCGGCTACATCGTCGCAGCCATCGGCCCCGGCTGTGTGCCGGCGCTGGGCATCGCCGCAGCACTGAGCCTGCCGCTGGGCAAGAGCACTGGCTATAACTCCGTCATGCTGGCGGCGATCGGTCAGATCGGTTCCATGGCAGGCCGGTTCTCCCCCATCACGCCGGAAAGCGTCCTGATCTACAACCTCGCCAGTGAGCAGGGCATCACCGACTATCAGACACACACCCTGATCTACGCGACCATCACCACCATCGTGCTGTCCATTATTATCTTCCTTGTATTCAAGGGCTTCCAGATCAAAGAGCCTCAGAGCAAGGAAAAAGAGATCCTTCCCGCGTTCACCCAGAAGCAGATCATCACGCTGGTGGGCTTTCTGGCCATGATCGTGGCCAGCGCCTTTTTCAAGCGGAATGTCGGCCTCATCTCCTTTGCTGTGGCAGTCGTCCTGCTACTCCTCAATGTGGCAGATGAAAAGGTCGTCATCAAGGGCGTGCCTTGGTCCACCCTGCTGATGGTCACCGGCATCGGTATGCTGATGAACATTGTCTCTGACGTGGGCGGTGTAGCGCTGATGTCGAACGGTCTGGCTTCTATCATGACGCCGAAGACTGCAGTCGCCATTCAGGGCTTTTCCGCCGGCATCCTCTCGTGGTTCAGCTCTGCGATCGGTGTCGTGTGGCCCACCATGGTGCCTACGGTTGGTGCCATCGCTGAGCAGGTCGGCGTCAAGCCGGAGGGCCTTATCACCATCATGTGCCTGACCGCTTCCTTTGCCGGCTTCAGCCCGGCGTCCACCGGCGGCAGCCTGATCATGGCGGCCAACGCCACTGACCCCGAGTTCACGAAAGAAAAAGAGAACAAGCTCTTCATCCAGATGTTCGGTCTGTCCGGCCTGCTGCTGCTCCTGACGGTCTTGGCTGGTCTGCTGGGCCTGTACAATATCCTGTAACATTCCATACATCAGAAAAATGAAAAATAACGAGGTGTCTATTATGAGCAAAGGTCTTTTGGATGGCGTGGTCGTTCTCGACCTGACCCGTGTTCTGGCTGGTCCCTACAGCGGCATGATCCTGGCCGATATGGGTGCTACGGTCATCAAGCTGGAAAATCCCAAGGGCGGTGACGATACCCGCAAGATGGGTCCCTTTATCAACGACAACAGTGTTTATTATGCGAACTTCAATCGCAGCAAGCTGGGCTGCACCCTGAACCTCAAGGACCCTGAGGGCAAGGAGATCTTCAGGGAACTGGTCAAGAAGGCCGACATCGTCATCGAGAACTACCGCCCCGGCACGATGGAAAAACTGGGCCTCGGCTATGACGTCCTGAAGGAGGTCAACCCCGGCATCATCTATGGTGCGGTGTCCGGTTTCGGCCACACCGGCCCTTACAGCAAGCGTGCGGGCTATGACATCGTAGGTCAGGCCATGGGCGGCCTGATGAGCACCACCGGCTGGCCCGATGGCCCGGCGACCCGTGTCGGCACGCCCATGGGCGATGTCCTCGGCGGCCTGAACATGACCATCGGCATTCTGGCGGCGCTGGTCAACAAGCAGAAAACGGGTCTGGGCGAAAAAGTTGATGTGGCGCTGGTGGACTCGGTGGCTTCCGCGATGGAAAACATCACCATGATCTACCAGTCCACGGGCCGTATCCCGCAGCGCATCGGCAACCGGTACGAGTCCACCTACCCGTATGATGTTTTCCCGACCAAGGACGGCGATGTGGTCATTGCCGCAGGCAACAACAAGCTGTACGGCCTGCTCTGCGATGTGATGAAGCAGCCGGAACTGAAGGCCGACCCCCGCTTTGTTGAGATCAAGGATCGTGTGGCGAATCACGCCGCGATGCGTGAGATCATCTGCGCTTGGACCAAGGATTACACCATTGACGAGATCGACAAGATGCTGAACGATGCTGGATGCCCTGCCTGCCCCGTCAACACCATCGACCGTCTGGTGACTGACCCGCAGATCGCGGGTGCCCGTGAGATGTTCCCGGAGATCGATCAGCCCGGTATCGGCAAGCTGAAGATCACCGCTGTGCCGCAGCACCTGACCCGCACCAAGGCGTATCCCCGCAAGGCCGCTCCGCTGCTGGGAGAGGACAATGCCAAGATCTATGGTGAGCTTCTGGGCCTTGACGCTGCCAAGCTGGAAGAGCTGAAGGCCAAGGGCGCTATCTGAGTTCTATGATCCTGTGGCCGCATGGTGTGCGGAAGGGCGGGATGGTCGGATCGAATGCTGCTTAACACTGCCATCTCGCTTTGCCGTACCGTGCTCCCATAGGAATGGTTGAAATGACACAAAAGAGGGTTATGAGATTATGAGCAAAATCGAAGTTGTTGAAGTCGGCCCCCGTGACGGATTCCAGAGCGTGAAATGTGCTCCACCGATCGCCACCGAACTGAAGCTGGACGTCATTGATCAGCTGGTCTCGGCAGGCGTCAAGCACATGGAGTATACCTCCTTTGTCAGCCCCAAGGCCATCCCGCAACTGGCCGACTCCAAAGCAGTCACCGAGGCTGTCCTGAAAAAATACCCGGGACTGGATCTGTTTGCCTTGGTGCCCAACCTGCGCGGTGCTCAGAACGCCTACGAGCTGGGCCTGCGCAAGGTCTGCTATGTTGTGTCCCTGAGCAAGAGCCACAACAAGGCCAACATCAACCGCACCCACGAGCAATCGCTGGAAGCCTACAAGGAGATCCGTTCTGCCTACCCCGACTTGAATATCGTGGTGGATCTCGCTACGACCTTCGGCTGCCCGTTTGAGGGCAAATACGACGATCCGCAGGCTGTAGTGGATTTCCTGAAAGATTACATCGACGCCGGCATGACCACCTGCTGCCTCTGCGATACCATCGGCATCGCAGACCCTGCACAGGTAAAAGCCGTCATTGGTGCGCTGAAGGCAGCCTATCCCACACTGAATCTGCAGGTCCATTTCCACGACACCCGTGGACTGGGCATGGTCAATACCATGGCAGCCATCGAGAGCGGCATCACCGAGGTTCAGTCCGCTCTGGGCGGTCTGGGCGGCTGTCCCTTTGCTCCCGGTGCCTCCGGCAACCTGTCTACCGAGGACATGATCTGGATGCTGAACGAGATGGGTTACGAAACCGGTATCGAATTCTCCAAGGTGCTGGCGGCAGCCAAGTATCAGGCAAGCCATATCCCGGGCAACTACAGCGGCCATCACATCCATATCGAGCAGGAGACCCCCTGCAAATTCTGATGCTATCCCCAATGCGGGGCAGGTGCGCGAACGCCTTCCCTGATCATTCTCCTCCTTTTTAACGGGTCGGTTTCCCTTTTTCCTGCAAAGCTCACGGTCTTTGTACTGCCGGCCTGAATCCCATTTAAAAGCTCCCCATTCTGATTCTTTTACGAATTGGAACGGGGAGCTTTTCATTTCCTTGTGTGGTCAAGGACGATGAAAAAATCATCAAGTGTTTTTCTGCGAACTCACAGCGGCACTATGATTTGAAACCGCCAAACACTACCGGGAAGCCAACAAGATGCCCCACCAGTTCCGCCGTGCAGCGTGGACCGACCTGACCGTGGAGGTGTATCTGTGATGCTTCTGGGAAGCAGCTCTGTGTTAAACGCAATTCACCTCATACGTGAGCAAACAAATAAGGCTCACCGCCAAAATTGACGGTGAGCCTTATTTTATGCTTGATTTTTAACGATAATTCGCTATAAAATCCTTATGCTCTCGGGTTTTTAATAGCAGCCTGAGCAGCAGCCAGACGTGCGATAGGCACACGGAAGGGAGAGCAGCTGACGTAGTCCAAGCCAACATTGTGGCAGAACTCGACGCTGGAGGGATCGCCGCCGTGCTCGCCGCAGATACCCAGGCCCAGGTCGGGACGGGTCTCACGGCCATCGTGAGCAGCCATCTTGATCAGCTTGCCGACACCGATCTGATCCAGGTGCTGGAACGGATCGCTCTCGTAGATCTTCTTCTCGTAGTATGCGCCCAGGAACTTGGCAGCGTCGTCACGGCTGAAGCCAAAGGTCATCTGAGTCAGGTCGTTGGTGCCGAAGCTGAAGAACTCAGCTTCCTTCGCAATATCACCAGCGGTCAGAGCGGCACGCGGGATCTCAATCATGGTACCAACCTGGTACTTCATGTCAACGCCAGCGTCAGCGATCAGCTTGTCAGCAGTCTTGACGATGACGTCCTTGACGTACTTCAGCTCCTTCACTTCGCCAACCAGGGGCACCATGATGTGCGGGGTGATCATCTTGCCGGTCTCAGCAGAAACCTTGATGGCAGCCTTGATCACAGCATTGGTCTGCATCTCGGCAATTTCCGGATAGGTAACGGCCAGACGGCAACCACGATGGCCCATCATGGGGTTGAACTCATGCAGACTGACAACAACGTTGTTCAGCTCTTCGGTGGTCATGCCCATATCCTTTGCCAGGGCTTCGATATCCTCAGCCTTGGTGGGCAGGAACTCATGCAGAGGCGGGTCCAGATAACGGATGGTCATCGGACGATCGCCCATGATGCGGTACATAGCGGTAAAGTCAGCTTCCTGGAACGGCTCAACCTTAGCCAAGGCAACCTTGCGCTCTTCAACGGTACGTGCGCAGATCATCTCACGCACAGCAGCAATACGATCCTCAGCGAAGAACATATGCTCGGTACGGCACAGGCCAATGCCTTCAGCGCCCATATCGACAGCGTTCTGTGCATCGCGCGGGTTATCGGCGTTGGTCATAACCTTCATCTGGCGTGCTTCGTCAGCCCAGCTCATAAAGCGCTTGAAGTTAGCGTTCTCGGTGGAAGCGACGGTAGCGATCTGGCCTTCGTAGATGTTGCCGGTAGAGCCATCAATGCTCATCCAGTCACCCTCATGGAAGGTGTGGCCGTTAATGGTGATAACCTTTGCATCGTAATCGATAGCAACATCGTTATCATTGCCGCAGCCGGAAACACAGCAGGTACCCATGCCACGTGCAACAACAGCTGCGTGGCTGGTCATGCCGCCGCGGACGGTCAAGATGCCCTGAGAAACCTGCATGCCGACGATATCTTCGGGGCTGGTTTCCAGACGGACCAGAACGACCTTCTTCCAAGCTTCGTCCTTGACCTTCTCTTCAGCATCTTCAGCGCTGAAGACAACGCGACCGCAGGCAGATCCCGGAGAAGCGGCCAGGCCCTTGCCGATTGCTTCAGCAGCCTTCAGGGCAGCAGCGTCAAACTGCGGGTGCAGCAGGGTATCCAGCTGCTTGGGCTCAACGCGCAGTACAGCGGTGCGCTGATCGATAACGCCCTCATCAACGAGGTCGCAGGCGATCTGCAGAGCAGCCTGTGCGGTGCGCTTGCCGTTACGGGTCTGCAGCATAAAGAGCTTGCCATCTTCGATGGTGAACTCCATGTCCTGCATATCCTTGTAGTAGTTTTCCAGGCGGGTTGCGATCTCAACGAACTGATCGTAAACCTCAGGCATTTCCTCGTGCAGCTTGCTGATCGGGGAAGGAGTACGGATGCCGGCAACGACATCTTCGCCCTGAGCATTGATCAGGTACTCGCCCATCAGCTTCTTTTCGCCGGTAGCGGGGTTACGGGTGAAAGCAACACCGGTGCCGGAACGCATGCCGGAGTTACCGAAAGCCATCTGCTGAACGTTGACAGCAGTGCCCCACTCGTAGGGGATTTCGTTCATCTTGCGGTAAACGTTGGCGCGCGGGTTATCCCAAGAACGGAAGACGGCCTTGACAGCGCCGATCAGCTGTTCTTTCGGATCCTGCGGGAACTCTTCGCCCTGCTTCTCCAGGTAGATGGCCTTGAACTCCTTGACGAGTTCCTTCAGGTCCTCAGCGTCCAGCTCGATATCCTGCTTAACGCCCTTGCGCTCCTTCATAGCGTCGATACGCTCTTCAAAGAAGCTCTTGCCCAGCTCCATGACAACGTCAGAGTACATCTGGATGAAGCGGCGGTAGCAGTCATATGCAAAACGGGGGTTAGAAGTCTTCTTTGCCAGACCTTCAACAGCCTCGTCGTTCAGGCCCAGGTTCAGGATGGTGTCCATCATGCCGGGCATGGACTGACGTGCGCCGGAACGGACGGAGACCAGCAGGGGGTTCTGGTTATCGCCGAACTTCTTGCCGGTGATCTCTTCCAGACCCTTGAGGTGCTCAAAGATATCAGCAGTGATCTCGTCATTGATCTGACGGCCGTCTGCATAATACTGGGTGCAGGCGTCGGTGGTGATGGTGAAACCCTGCGGCACCGGCATACCGGCTGCGGTCATTTCTGCCAGACCAGCACCCTTGCCGCCCAGAGTATTCTTCATGGTGACTTTGTCGCCGCCGAAAGCATCATTGCCTTCGCTGAAGTAGTACAGATACTTTTTGCTCATGCGTTGTTTACCTCCCATTCGTGACTGCAGCACAGCTGCACCGCAGTCTCATCGTTTGCCTTGTCTTAAAAACTCGACCGATGAACATTGTTTGTGAATGCTAAACTATTATACCAGAAAATCCATTCCTTTCCACCATGCAAAATCCCGAATTTGTCTGTTATTTTTTATGCAAATCCCTTGAAATTTGCCAAGTTTTAAGGTAGTATAGAATGGGAGAAAGTTCGAGAGGTTTTTTGTTTGTACACGCGATTTCTCGTTCTGTTGGATACAACTTTCTATCCCTGTAACTTTTCAAATTCTATTTTGTCGGAACAAAGCTTTCCGCAGCGGGGATGCTGGGGCGGACAGGCAACAATTTTCCGGTCGCCTTTTCTGTCTCTCTTCCGCCGCGCGCTTTGGTGGGAAGGGAGATTTTTTCATGCAGAATTCCATTTCTGAACAGGCCCGCGCCGCTGCTCTGGCACAGCTGGACGCCGCCGAGGCTGCCCGTGAGGACATCCTTGTGCAGCACATTGCAAACGGCGTGGTCATTGACAGCCGCACCGTGCAGATCGACCCAGAGGTGGTCATTGCCCCGGGCGCTGTGATCCTTGTGGGCACCATCCTGCGGGGCAAGACGGTCATCGGCGCAGGCTGCGTCATCGGCCCCAACACCCTG
>OHWC01000567.1_pt1 | contig 19530 bp, 15 predicted proteins | sample 1579541 | NCBI WGS metagenome assembly OHWC01 (sample SAMEA3882551, study PRJEB24775) | human gut metagenome | biome: human-associated habitat; feature: intestine environment; material: feces | place: Netherlands | collected 2009/2010
CTATGATATTGACTTTACAGAGCAGGAGTGTGATGAGGCATACCGGGCAGAATTAGAACAGCTTGCGGCAGAAAAAGGTGCACACTATCTGCACAACATGCTGCGTGAAGTCGATCCGGCGTCCGCAGATGCCATTCATGCCAATAATATCAAGCGCGTGATCCGTGCATTGGAATTTTATCATCTTTCCGGTAAGCGGATTTCAGAACACAATGAAAAAGAGCGGGAGAAAACATCCCCTTATCATTTTGCATATTTTGTGCTCACCGATGAGAGACCACATCTTTATGCGAATATTGACAAACGGGTTGATCTTATGATAGAACAGGGACTTGTGGATGAAGTGCAGAAATTAAAAAATATGGGCTTTCACCGTGATATGGTTTCCATGCAGGGACTTGGCTACAAGGAAATCTTAGATTACCTGGATGGAAAAACCACTTTAGAAGAAGCCATCTACATCATCAAGCGTGAGACCAGACATTTTGCCAAACGACAACTCACATGGTTCCGCCGTGAGCGTGACGTCATCTGGCTTGATAAACAGGCTTATGATTATCAGGATGCAAAAATCTTAGACAGTATGATAAATATCTTAAAAGAAAAGACTATCATAAATTAACAATTATAATTTTGAGCAACTTATAACAGCAAAAAAAGAGTTTCGCTCAATAACGAAGAGAGGATAAATAGATAGCAATGAACCAGTTTTTAGAAGAACAATACAAAAATCTTGGAATCTCGAGGGAAGTATACGAATTTGGAGAAAAAATCGAGGAATCTTTAAAGGAGCGTTTTGCAGAGATCGACGCAAGAGCAGAATACAACCAGATGAAAGTCATAAAAGCGATGCAGGAGAACCGCGTCAGCGCAGAATGTTTTAATATGAGTTCGGGATATGGATATAATGATCTTGGAAGGGATACGCTGGAAAAAGTGTACGCTTCCTGTTTTAAGGGAGAGGATGCACTGGTCAGACCACAGATTACCTGTGGAACCCACGCGCTTGCACTCGCTTTAATGTCGAACTTAAGACCGGGGGATGAGCTTATGTCTCCGGTTGGAAAACCATACGACACCTTAGAGGAAGTGATCGGAATCCGTCCATCCAAGGGCTCTCTGGCAGAATATGGTGTCACTTACAGCCAGGTTGATTTATTGCCGGACGGAAGTTTTGATTATGAGAATATCAAAAAAGCAATCAATGACCGCACGAAACTGGTGACAATCCAACGTTCCAAAGGATATGCCACAAGACCTACGTTATCCGTAACAAGAATCGGTGAGCTGATCTCCTTTATCAAAAATATCAAACCGGATGTAATCTGCATGGTAGATAACTGCTACGGCGAATTTGTGGAAGAAAAAGAGCCGTTAGAGGTCGGCGCGGATATGATCGTTGGTTCCCTCATCAAAAATCCGGGCGGCGGACTTGCACCGATCGGCGGCTATATCGTCGGCAAAAAGGACTGCGTGGAAAATGCTGCCTTTCGTTTAACCTCTCCCGGACTCGGAAGAGAAGTCGGCGCATCGCTGCAGGTGCTTCCTTCCTTTTATCAGGGACTGTTCCTGGCGCCGACCGTCACCGCAGGCGCATTAAAGGGTGCGATTTTTGCGGCGAACCTCTATGAAAAGCTCGGCTTTAAGGTCGTTCCCTCCGGGGACGCCCCCCGCTACGATATCATTCAGGCGATCGAATTCGGCACGCCGGAAGGACTGATTTCCTTCTGTGAAGGTATTCAGTACGCTGCTCCTGTAGACAGCTTCGTTACCCCGGAGCCGTGGGATATGCCCGGCTATGACAGTCAGGTCATCATGGCGGCTGGGGCATTTGTATCCGGCGCTTCCATCGAGCTGTCCGCAGACGGTCCGATCAAGCCTCCCTACGCCGTATATTTTCAGGGCGGACTGACCTGGCAGCACGCAAAATTCGGCATCCTGAAATCCCTGCAGCAGTGCGTCAAAAAGGGCGTCGTTTCTGCCATTTTGTGTCAGAAATAATCGCCAGCTGTCGGACGGTGCGAAAAAAAGTGCCTTTTCTTTCTATACAGAAAAAAAGAATTATGTTAATATGATAAAAGCTCAGGGAGACAAAAGAGCATGCTGTCCTGCATTTTCATGGAGAGGAAAATGGAGGACAAACCAAATGAAAGTATCCAAAAAAGAAACACAGCTGACAGCTTCTGACCGTCTCCCGTATGAAAAATTTCTGCAAAAAGGGGCAGAATCCTTATCAGACGCCGAACTTCTGGCGATTATGCTGCGTACAGGACCTAATCCCGGACCGGACGCCCCGCAGGCGTTTCGGGATTGTCCGGCGCTCGCGCTGGCAGAGCAGGTGCTTTCCCTGCCGCTCGGTTCCCGAAGCGGACTTTTGGGACTTTCCAGCTTATCTTGCAACCAGCTGCAGCAGATCAGGGGAATCGGCGAAGTAAAAGCCGTGCGGATCTGCTGCATTTTTGAACTGGCAAGAAGGATCGCCCTCGGGCAGCGCAAAAAGCTTCCCGCCTTTCCGGACCCGGGAACGGCGGCAGACTATTGCAGACCGATGTTTGAAGAGGACGGCGGTATGCTCGAACGCACGATTCTGCTGTTGTTAGATGGCAAAGGCTGCCTGATCAGGGAAAAGCTTCTCTCGATCGGGACCATCGATGCGGCGCTCGTATCTCCGCGCGAAATTTTTCTGCAGGCGCTGCGCGTCGGGGCTGTCAGCTTCCTCTTACTGCACAACCATCCCAGCGGGGACGTTACTCCGAGCCCCGAGGACAAAGAACTTACAAAGCGCCTTGCTATGCTTGGCGGGATGATGCAGCTTTGCCTGACCGACCATATCATTGTCGGTGATTCGGATTTTTTCAGTTTCCGTCAGGCAGGGCTGATCTAAGGAAGGAGAATAACATGGTGCCAAATTGCGCATACGGAATCGATCTCGGAACGAGCAATATCAAAATCTACAGTCTTTCCGACGATTCAGTCATGATGGAAAAGAATATGATCGCCATCGAAAATAAAAAGAACATATTTGCCTACGGTAATTCCGCTTATGAAATGTATGAAAAAGCCCCGGCAAATATTCAAATCAGCCATCCGCTTTCCAACGGTGTCATCGCGGATATCAACAACATGGAACGGCTGATTCATCTGTTTATTTCCGATATGTCCAAAGGAAATATCCGTCCGGCAGATTTCTATATTGCAGTCCCGACCGATATCACGGAAGTGGAGAAGCGCGCGTTTTATGATCTGATCAAGGATGCGAACGTCAAGGCACGCAAGATCATGGTCGTGGAAAAGGCAATTGCGGACGGCCTCGGCATGGACATCGACGTAAAAAATTCCCAGGGTGTCCTGGTTGTGGATATCGGCTACGATACGACGGAGGTTTCCATTCTTTCCCTCGGTGGCATCGTGCTGAGCAGACTGATCAAAACCGGCGGCTTGAAATTCGACGAAGCGGTTCGCCAGACCGTACGCCGTGAATTTAACCTTCTGATCGGTCAGAAAACAGCCGCGACGATCCGTCAGTCCATCGGCGATCTCGAAAAAGAGGGCAAGGGCGCTGTCGTATACGGCCGCGATATCGTAGTCGGACTTCCGGTAGAACGTGAAATCCCGACGGATTTAATCAACAGCTGCCTGGAAGAGCACTTCAACACCATCATCGACAGCGTAAAAGTGATTCTGGAGAGAACCCCTCCGGAACTCGGTGCCGATATTTTCAAACACGGTGTCTATTTAACCGGCGGTGCCAGCCAGACCAGCCATTTCGCAGAGCTTCTGCAGAAATCCACCGGCTTAAAGGTCAATCAGGCGCAGCGCCCGCTTGAAAGCGTCGTACTCGGCATGGGCCGCATCCTGAAAGAGGACAATTACAGATCTGTAGCATATGCTATTGAAGGGATGGGTAAATGAGTCCTGTAGTCAAAAAGAAACGAAAAAAAATCACGATTACAAGCCAACAGCTTTTGCTTGTGCTGACTGCAGTCTGCGCTTTTCTGCTGATTTTTACCTTTAATACCAACGTATTCGAAGGTGTTTTAAAGCAGGCGGCAAGCTACGTCGTTGTTCCGTTCCAGAACGGGATCGCAACGATAGGCGGATACTTATCCGACCGTTCCGACGAACTGGCGCAGTTAAAGGATGTTCTTGCCCTAAACAAAGATCTGCAGGAGCAGATTGACCAGCTGACGATCGAAAACAACCAGCTGCAGCAGGATCGTTACGAATTAAATAACCTGCGCAGCTTATATGAACTCGACCAGGCATATTCCGATTATGACAAGATCGGTGCGAGGGTCATCTCCAGCGAAACTGATAACTGGTTTTCTTCGTTTACGATCAACAAGGGGGAAGAAGAGGGCGTACAGGTCGATTATAACGTCATGGCAGGCAGCGGTCTGGTCGGACGCGTTGTTTCTGTTGGTCCGCACTACGCAAAGGTTATTTCCATCATTTCCGATACGAGCAGCGTCAGCGCAACCGTCCTTGCAACCTCAAACAACTTAATCGTATCCGGCAGCCTGCAGTCCATACAGTCGGACGGAACGATCCTGTTTTCCCAGCTTTCCGATCCGGACAACAACGTATCAGTCGGAGATAAGGTCGTTACGAGCAATATCAGTGATAAATATCTGCCCGGAATTCTGATCGGCTATATCGATTCGATCAGCACTTCCTCCAATAACCTGACCAAATCCGGAACGGTGACACCAGCTGTCGATTTTTCCCATCTGGACGAGGTTTTAGTTGTGATGGAACAAAAACAGCAGACCGGTGACTGACAAAGGAGGCTTCTTTCTATGAAAAAATTTCTGACAGTTGCCGCCCTGATCTGGGTCTTTTTCCTTTTGCAGACCTCTGTCTGCCCCTGGATTGCGTTTGGCTCGATCAAACCGAATCTTTTAGTCATTTTGGTCGCATCCATCGGATTTATGGAGGGATCCAAAGCCGGCATGTGGACAGGCTTTGCCTGTGGGCTTTTGGCAGATCTGTTTGCGGCAAACGGCGTCAGCCTCATTTCCCAGAACGGTGCTACCGGAGACTTGCTCGGTTTTTACGCGCTGCTGTTTTTGTATGTCGGATATTTATGCGGACAGGCGAACCGGCTTTTTTATCCCGAAGATATCAAGCTTCCGCTGATGATGATTACCGCTGCAGACCTCTGCGTCAATTTCGTCTGCTATCTGATTATGTTTCTGATGCGGGCGCGCCTTGACATCGGTTACTATCTGTTACATATCATTTTACCGGAAGCAGTTTACACCATCGTTGTTGCATTTATTTTTTATCCGCTGCTTTTGCTGCTGCACAAATGGCTCTGGTGTGCGGATCGAGGGAGTACAGAATAATTGTTGAAAAAAATTCAGAGATTTCTGATCAATTTTATCAGTTCCAGAACGTTTTTTTTGTACGTCATGTTTGTTGTGATGGCAGTCCTTTTGTTCCAGCGCATTTTCACGCTGCAGATCGTACAGGGCGAGGACAAGCAGCAGGAATTTGAACTAAAAATCAAAAAAGAGCGTTCGATTGCAAGCACGCGAGGCAATATTTACGACGTAAACGGCATTGCGCTCGCCTACAATGAGCTTTCCAGCTCTGTCACGATCGAGGATGTCTATGAATCCAGCAAAAAAAATGCCACAATTAACGGTATCCTCAAAAAAGTCCTTCATATTCTGGACGAAAACGGCGACAGCATCAGCTGCGATTTCAATATTTATATCGATGGCGACGGCGAATTTGCCTATAGCGTGACTGGCTCGAGAAGGCTGCGTTTTATCGCTGACGTCTACGGTATCACCCAAATTTCCGATCTGGAAGAGCGCCAGAAAAATGCAACCGCGCAGGATATTATCGAATATCTCGCAGGCTCCAAACGTTACGCGATCGGCGGACTGACTGATCCGAACGATAAAAACAGCTTTACAGTCGGAGAGGGATATACCCAAAAAGAACTGCTCAACATCATCGCGATCCGGTATACGATGGGAACCACCGGATATCAGAAATATATCCCGGTTACAATCGCGACCGACGTTTCAGAAGAAACCGTTGCCGCAATTGCAGAAAATCAGGACGAGCTGGAGGGCATTTCCGTTGCGGAAGACACAATCCGCAAATATAAGGACGGACCGTATTATTCCCAGATCCTCGGCTACACCGGCAAAATCTCGACGGACGAGCTGACCGCATTAAACAGTAAAGAAGGCATGGACGGCGTCAAGAGCGCGCCGGATGTCAAAGAATACGAGCTGACGGATATCGTCGGCAAGGCTGGCATCGAAAAGGTCATGGAAGAATATCTGCAGGGAACAAAGGGCTATGAGACGGTCTTTGTTGACCGGATGGGTCGGGAGGTAGAAGTGCTCGACCATGTGGACGCGACTGCCGGAAACGACGTTTACCTGACGATCGACAGCAAACTCCAGGCGGACGCCTATAATATCCTGGAAAAATTCGTTGCCGGTATTCTGGTAGATAAAATCATCAACGTTAAAAACTATGACTCCACCGATGTTTCCAGCGCGAACCTAAAGATTCCGATCGATAATGTATACAGCGCGTTGTTTAAAAATAACGTGATCGAGCTTTCCAAAATGGAAGCTGCCGTCGAAGGAGAAACCCAGTACAGCGTCTATCAGACGATTTTATCCCGGCGCAATGAGGTCCTTACCTGGCTCTCCGAGGAGCTTTTGTCCGGAACAATCGCTTATCAGAGCCTTCCTGCAGAATATAAGGCATATGAAAGCTATATCATCAACAACCTGCTGCCGGAGAACAATATTTTATCCGGCGTAGATAAAACCGATCAGACCTACATCGACTGGACGACCAATGAGACGATCAGCATCCGGGAATATCTGGAATACGCGATCTCCAAAAACTGGATCGACGTGACCCAGCTTCCCCTGGATGGAAAATATTCCGATTCCTCGGAGGTCTATCAGCAGCTGGTTTCTTACATTTTAGAAGAGCTGGACAGCCAGACTTTCTTAAAGAAATTGATTCCGTACATGATCGAGCAGAACCGGATTACCGGAACCCAGGTCTGCATCCTCCTGATCGAACAGGATGTCATCAACCCGACAGAAAACCAAATCGCCGAATTAAAATCCGGCAGTGTTTCTGCCTTTAACTTTATGGTAAATCTGATTCGCAACCTCGAGATTACCCCGGCGCAGCTTGCTCTCGACCCGTATTCGGCATCCTGCGTTTTAACAGACGTCAACACCGGAGAGGTGCGTGCGCTCGTCAGCTACCCCAGCTATGATAACAACCGGCTTGCAAACGGCATCGACGCAGAATATTATTCGCGGATTTCCAGCGGCGAGGATCTTTCCCGCCCGATGTGGAATTATGCGACCCAGATGCGTACGGCGCCCGGTTCCACCTTTAAGATGGTATCGTCTACCGCGGCTTTGATGGAGCATGTGATCGATTTGACGACAAGAATCGAGTGCCCGGGAATTTTTACCCGTTTCTCCGATTATCAGCCCCGATGCTGGAAGAGAAGCGGTCACGGCAGCTTAAATGTATCCGAAGCGATCACGAACTCCTGTAACGTCTTTTTTTACGAGGTCGGCTATCAGCTCGGCTTAAACGGCGATAAATACGATCAGGATCTCGGTAATGAAAAGCTCGCCAAATATGCGTCTATGTACGGACTGAACGAAAAATCCGGCATTGAAATTGAAGAATCCGAACCGCAGATTTCCGACGCACTGTCTGTTGTATCCGCAATCGGACAGGGTACCAACAACTTCACCACCGTCGGTCTTGCCCGTTATGTGACGACCGTTGCAAACAGCGGTACCTGCTATGACCTGACGCTTTTAGATAAGGTGACGGATACCTCTGGCAACCTGCTTGTCAATTATTCGGCAAACGTCCGCAATACGATCGATATGCCCCAGTCCTACTGGAATGCAATCCATCAGGGCATGCGCGGCGTTGTCCAGAACAAGAAATACTATCAGGATTTCGGCGTTGAGGTTGCCGGCAAGACCGGTACCGCCGAAGAAGATAAGTCCCGTCCAAACCACGGTCTGTTCGTCGGCTACGCGCCTTACGACAATCCGGAGGTCTCTATGGCGATCCGTATCGCAAACGGTTATTCCTCCGACTACGCCTGCCAGCTTTCCAAGCAGCTGATGACCGTGTATTTCGACCTGGACGAAAACGGAGCCCTGACTGACAGCCAGACTGCACTTTCCCTGGAAACTGTCGTTGGGGGAGGAGACTGATCATGAAAAACACCGTAATTCTCAAAAGCTATAAAGACGGCATTGCAATCTATCTGGATGATACGCTGGAATTTGAACAGCTCTGTCTGGATCTTGCACAGAAATTCCGCGACTCAGCCCGTTTTTTCGGGGATATGCAGGTCGCGGTGTCCTTTGAGGGCAGGACGCTTACCCAGGAGGAGGAAAATATCCTCGTGGACACGATCACCTCATCCAGCCGTCTGCAGGTGCTCTGTGTCATCGGAAAAGATGCCGGGCTCCAGAACCAGTTTTCCAACGCAACGGAAGCGGCGCGGTACTTTGCGCAGAAATCTGCGAGCGGGGACGATGGACAGTTTTACCGCGGCAGCTTAAAAGACGGGCAGATTCTTGAAACCGAGGGCAGCATCGTCATTTTAGGCAGCGTGGAAGAAGGCTGCAGCATCATTTCCACAAAGGATATCATCGTTCTGGGAAGGCTTGCCGGAAACGCCTATGCGGGCGGCGACGGCAGGGACCATCACTTTATTGCAGCGCTTGAAATGACTCCGCAGAAATTAAAAATCGGAGATTTCAAATATAAAACAAAGGAAAGCCGCTTATGGGCTGGAAGGCTCCGCAAGGGACAGCCGCAGATGGCATGCGTCCGAAACGGCGAAATACAAATGCAGTCCATTACCAAAGAATTACTGAATGAACTGCCTGTTTAGTGCAGCCTGTTCAGGGAACGCCAATATTTCATGATCGGAGGATCGTATGCCATGGGTGAAGTCATTGTCGTTACCTCAGGAAAAGGCGGTGTCGGAAAAACAACGACGACCGCAAACGTTGGAACCGGTCTGGCGGCGGCTGGAAGAAAGGTTGTATTGATCGATACCGATATCGGTCTGCGGAATCTGGATGTCGTCATGGGACTGGAAAACCGGATTGTATACAATCTTGTAGACGTCGTGGAAGGAAGCTGCCGCGTCAAGCAGGCGCTGATTCGCGACAAACGTTATCCCGGTCTGTACCTTTTGCCAACCGCGCAGACAAGGGATAAAAGCGCTGTCAACGAAAGCCAGATGAAAAAGCTGGTGGAACACTTAAAAGAGCAGTTTGATTACATTTTGTTAGACTGTCCCGCAGGCATCGAGCAAGGGTTTAAAAATGCCATCGCCGGTGCGGATCGGGCGCTCGTCGTCACAACGCCGGAGGTTTCCGCCATCCGCGACGCGGACCGTATCATCGGTCTTTTGGAGGCATCTGGTTTTGAGCGCATCGATCTGGTCATCAACCGGATGCGCTACGAAATGGTCAGGCGCGGGGATATGATGAGCGTAGACGACGTGGTGGACATCCTTTCCATCCCGCTCATCGGCGTCGTGCCAGACGATGAAAACGTCGTCATCGCAACCAATCAGGGCGAACCGCTCGTCGGCAACCACACGCTGGCGGGACGCGCCTACCGGAACATCTGCCAGCGGATTTTGGGGCAGGAGACCCCGTATCTGCTTCCGGAACCGACTTTTTCGTTCTGGACGAAGTTCACCGGTATTTTTCATAAAAGTCAGGAGGGACGCGTATGAAACTGTCTAATCTTTTTCGCAGAAAACCCTCTCGCGAGGTTGCAAAGGACCGTCTGAAAATCCTGCTGATTTCCGACCGCGTCAACTGCTCGCCCGAAATTCTGGAGATGATCAAAAAAGATATCGCAGAAGTCATATCACGCTATATGAAAATAGACACAAACAATATGGAAATCCAGATCAGCAAAGCGTCGACGCGGGGCAAGGGGGCGAAGACCCCTTCGATCTACGCCAACATCCCGATTCTGGATCTCCATAAAATCAGCTAAAGGAGCAATATGTTTCGGAGATACAAACTAAAGAATTTTGATTTTCTTCTGGTGCTTTTGGTGATTGCCTTAAATGTTATCGGCATCCTTGCGATCGGAAGCGCCAAGCAAAGTGTACAGAGCAAACAGATTCTCGGCATGGCAGTCGGTCTGATTGCCATGCTGGTAATCGCCTTTTTGGACTATTCCAGACTGTTGAAGCTGGCATGGATCGGATACCTGTTCGTGATTGTGACCCTCATTCTGGTTCATTTTTTCGGAAGGTCGGCAAACGGTGCGGCGCGCTGGCTCGATTTGGGCTTTTTTGACCTTCAGCCGTCAGAAACTGCAAAAATTTTGTTGATTTTATTCTATGCACAGTTTATTATGAAGTATAGAGAACAATTCAATACGATGCGGGTACTGTTGCTTGCAGTCCTCTTTATCATCCCGCCTCTGATCCTGATTTATAAACAGCCCAACCTTTCCACGACGATTCTGGTGTCTGTTTTATTCTGTGTCCTGATGTTTGTCGGCGGCTTGAGTTGGAAGATCATCGGGGGCGTTCTCGCAGTGGCGGTTCCGTCCGTTCTTATTTTTCTGTCCATTGTCATGCAGGAGGGACAGACGCTGATAAAGGATTATCAGCGGAATCGTATTATGGCATTTTTTGACCCGGCGACCTATGCGGATACAGAAGCTTATCAGCAGTTAAACTCCGTCATCGCGATCGGATCCGGACAGCTTTGGGGAAAGGGACTTAACAATACGGATATCGCATCCGTCAAAAATGGTAATTTTCTTCCGGAATCCCAGACGGACTTTATCTTTGCTATCATAGGGGAGGAGCTTGGCTTTATCGGTTCTGCAGTGGTCATTTTGCTGCTGATCCTGATTGCAATGCGCTGTGTGTCCATCGCGCGGGTTGCAAAGGATACCGCCGGAATGGTTATCGCTGCCGGAATAGGCGCACTGATCGGAATCCAGGGCTTTATGAATATTGCAGTCGCTACCATGATGATGCCAAATACAGGATTACCGCTTCCGTTTGTCAGCTATGGGCTGAGTTCGCTAGTCAGTATGTATATAGGAATCGGCTTTGTCTTAAATGTCGGGCTTCAGCGAAAAAACCTGTATAATTTTTAGTATGGGAGAAAAGGCAACATGAATATTGCGTTAATTGCACATGATGCAAAGAAAAAACTGATGCAGAACTTCTGCATTGCATACAGAGGCATTTTAAGCCGGAACAGTCTGTATGCAACAGGTACCACCGGTCGTCTGATCGAAGAAGTTACCAATCTGAATGTCCATAAATATCTGGCGGGACATCTTGGAGGCGAACAGCAGATCTGCGCACAGATCGAGCATAACGAAATTGACCTTGTCATTTTCCTGCGTGATCCGATGACTCCGAAGATGCATGAGCCTACGGTAAACAACATCCTGCGTCTGTGCGATATGCACAACATCCCGGTTGCTACCAATCTGGCGACATCAGAACTGTTGATCAAGTCCCTGGACAGAGGAGATTTAGACTGGCGTGAAATGTACAAATAAATGTCTTGCACTGCTGACAGCGCTTGCTGTCTGCTTCGGTGCGACCGGTTGCAGCGATGAGGCAATTGCCTTTTCCTACAATCCGGATTATAAGGTTTCTGCGTTTCGGATTTCCGGCGATACCGGTTTCGAGACGGCAGATGCTTTTGCATCCGGCCTTTGTGTTGTGAACGGAGATATCAATACGGACAATTCCGCTGTTGATATGACGGATGCCACATCGGCCGGTCTTTTTGATTTGAATTCCCGTACCGTTCTTTATGCTAAAAACATTCATGAACGGCTGGCTCCTGCGAGCCTCACAAAGCTGATGACAGCGGTTGTCGCACTCAAATACGGCAACCCGAACGATGTGATTACGGTCAGCTCCAATATGGGAAACCTGGAAAGCGGAGCAGTTGTCTGCGGCCTTGCAGAGGGTGACCAATTGACGTTAAACCAGGCGCTCCATGCACTTTTGATCAAATCCGCCAATGACGCGGCCGTTGCAATTGCAGAGCATATCGGCGGTTCCGTAGAGGGCTTTGCGGATATGATGAACGAAGAGGCACAGGCGATCGGTGCAACCAACAGCCATTTTGTAAACCCGCACGGACTGAATGCAGAGAACCATTACGTCACGGCGTACGACATGTATCTGATTTTCAATGAGGCGCTCAAATACGACACGGTCAATGAAATCATCAGCATGACGAGCTATGATACCGTCTATACAGATAAAAACGGCAACGAAAAAACGCTTTCCGTCAAAAATACCAATCAATACCTGGCGGGCAATGTCGCGGCGCCGGACAGGGTTACGGTAATCGGCGGCAAGACCGGCACCACCGACGACGCGGGCTATTGCTTTACGAGCGCCTACAACCGCGACGGCGACGAGATCTACACCGTTATTTTGAACTCCACCACCACCGATCAGCGCTTTACCGATACCGCCACCCTTGCCAACTGGTACTACGGCCACAAGGTGACGGTCGCAATCGCCAACACGCAGGAAAAGACCGCCAACGGCAACCCGCTTATGGCGCGCATTGGCCAAACCGACTGGACGGATAAGACGATCGACGCCACACTCGCCGATCCTACGGCGCAAGCGACCGTGTTTTCCCTTGCCGGCGAGGTGACCGAAAAGGTTAGCCACGACGATCTTTCGGGCACGGTGCATGTGGGCGACAAGGTGGGCAGCGTTACGCTCAAGCAGGACGGCACCAAAATCGCCGTTATGGACCTGGTTGCCGACGAGGAAGGGGCAGGGCCGAATCCCATTGAGTGGCTCCTTGTGAAGCTCGACCGCCTGGGCCGCCGCATCGACAACCGCCCACTCACGGCAGAAAGCGAGACCGTCGCCAAGGCTCCTGAGGTGTAGAGCGCAAGAATAATCAGCCCACTGAAAGGAGGCGTCCGAAAGGATGCCTCTTTTTTTGAGGGTTCGAATCCCCAGCCTCCTTTCTCCACACAAAAAAAGGGCCCCAAATGGGGCCCTTCTTTAAATTCGTACTGGCGGAGAGCTGGGGATGTCCGGGCATGCTACGCATGCCCTCCGGCTTCAAAGCCTGGCGGCTTTTCGCCCACGGGCTACAAACGCTTTCGCGTTTGCTTAACGCCCGTGCCCTCTCGGGTTCGAATACCCAGCCTCCTTTCTCCGCACCAAAAAAGGGCCCCAGATGGGACCCTTCTTTCAATTCATACTGGCGGAGAGCTGGGGATTCGAACCCCAGATGCCCTTTTGGGGCATACTCGCTTAGCAGGCGAGCACCTTCGGCCTCTCGGTCAGCTCTCCGTAACAGCCGTTCTATAGTAACCAAACAGCCGAAGTTGAGCAAGAGGGAATTTTCTAATTGCCCGCTCCTTGCAGTTTTCGCCCCTACCCCAACGAGCGATTGAGGGAGCCGAGCTCATCGTTGCCCATGGTGCGCCACATTTGGAAGATGCAACCGCGTGCCAGGAAAAAGAAGCCGTTGTCGACTAGTTGAACAGCGGCATCTGCAAGCTGATTCGTCACGGCGGACACTGGCGGCAACTCAAGTCCAGCCTTGCGGATAGTCTCGACCGCTTCCTCGAACGTCGGAGGCTCGCTGACGCCCATCTCGTTCATAAGGCCCTGCATTTCCTCCAGCGCGTTGCTACCCGACTCCTCGCCGCGCGGTACCAGGCGGTAGCACGCCAGCGCGAGCTCGAGCTGGTCGCAGTTCCAATAGGCAAACGCCAAGCGATAGAACAGGTAGCCGATTGCAGAACGATCGCTGGCAATACGTAGGCCGTGGCGCGCCACCTCGATGATCTCGTCAAAGCGCTCCAGGCGCGCCAACACATTGATGAGCGCAAAATGCGACTGCATGGAAGAGCGTGCCAAATCGTAAAGACGACGCACCTCGGGTAGCGCCCGTTCAAAATCCTCCTGATCGGCGTAATAACTGCAGATCTCGTGCTGAGCAAAGTAGAGCGCGTCGGGAGCGCGCAGGATGCGCACCGAGCAATCTTCCTCCATTACCGGCAGCACCATGCGTACCAGCTGGTTGTCGCAAAACTGCGTCTGGACCGGACCCGTTGCCAAAAGCTCGGCAACGGCGCACTTAGCCTCCAGCTCCTCAACAAGACGGGAGAAACCCTCAAACGCATTTGCACGGTCAACTTTGGCCTGCTCGCGCAACTCAACGACGCGCGCCACATACGGGTCATCGTCCATCTCCATGACCTCGAGCTCATCAGCCGTATCAGCAAGCAGCAGGTCGCGCAACGCCGGCGGCAGCGAACGGTAGTCGTCACGCGGGCGAGCGTGAACCTCCGCAGGCTCAATCGCATCCGGCGCGTCCGACTCATATGCCTCAAGCATGCGCTTGCACGGCATATCGTCCATATCCATGCTCTCAAGATCCTTGGCGACAGGCACGCAATTGGCCAGATAGGCCGCACGCCCAAAGGAATATGTTGCAATGACGCGCTCGCCCTGCTCGCCGTCGGGAGCCGCAATCTGAACATAGCAGCGCGCAATGCAGGCACCTGCCGCAAAGCAAGCCGCTGCCAGCGTAAGCGCCACGCGCGCGTCGTGCTCCGCGGCCCAAATCGCGCGCACGCCCTCGTCCAACTCGCGCCAGGCGTCATCCTGAGCGTCGTATTCACGTTGCGGCATGGCATCCACGACAGAGCGCCCAAACCGAACGAGCATAATCCCATCGGCAACGTTTGCCCGATAGGTATAGTCGAGCCGTGTGACCACGTTGAGCGCCTCGACAATACGCGCGAAGCGGGTGCGCACGTCCCACTCACCGCCCGGCTGGCAAGCCACCGTTCCCGGTTTGCCCCACGGGTTGTCGCTCGAGGCCGTATCAAGCAGTCGGGGAACATCGTTGGTCGTCTTGGCGATATGCCACGCATCAAAGAGCGCGCAGCCCTCAAGGCTCGGCGAGGATGCCGTAGGGACCAATCCGGCCCCGATGCGCTCGAGGATGCCAGAGAGGCGGTTGAGACGGCACTCGATGGCAAGCAGCATGTCAATCTCATCCTGGTCCAGCAGGCTACGATCAAAATTGAGATAGAAAAGCTTTGAGCGATCGATGCGAGCCAGGCTCATCTCGGACTTGGCGGCGATGGTGCGCAGTCGGGGCAAGTCGACCTCGCTCATAAGGGCGGCCGCATAACGCTCGATACCGCTCGGATTCTCGGCATGGTCAACGCGGTAAAGCAGCGTCTCGATAGCGTCAGGTAGCGGTGCCGTGTTAAAGCCCAAAAACACCTCGACCGGCTCGGGCAACTTTACGAGTTTGATCTTGTCGACAACATTTTGCATGTCCGCATCGAAACCGTCGACGCCCGCCGTGTTCGCAATAGCGCTTTCGGAGTTGGCAAATATCACGTAGCGCAAGAACATCGATGCCATAAACTCGCCGTAAGGAAGGGCGCGAGTCGAATTCCATGTCTCGAGGTCGGACTGCTCGCGCATGGAGCCTTCGGGAGAGCCGGCAGTTCGCGCACACGCGCGCATTGCTCCGTTGTCCTCCCTCACCATAATCTCGCCAATACTGGAATCGGACTCGTGAAGGACCAGCTCCATGTCGGGGTCCTCGGGCAACGGTACTTCCCGAACAGGGCGGTCAACCTTATAAACCTTGCCCGACACGCTCACGTAGCCCAGGAGCGATATGTGGCTTTTGCCGACGAATTCGACGACATAGCATGACTCTTTGGGGTCCTCGCCAAAGACTTTCCAGACAACACCATACGAGCGCCCCGCGGGCTGCTCAGGCATCGATGGAAAACGCTTTTTGGGGTCGAGAAACCTGAGCTTGTATGTCGGACGCTCTGCCACGAAGTATCACCCTGATCGGTCGCTTGAAGAAGGAGTGGTCACGGATGGGCCGCGACACCTACTCGAAATCTTACACGAGTCGACAGGAAATAGTCCGCTTTACGCCTGCGCCTCGACCGAGGTTCGAATCCATGCAGCGGCGGCATAAAAGAAAAGCCCCCGTTGCCGGAGGCTTCAAGTTCGATTGGTGCGGCGTATAGGATTCGAACCTATGACGTTCTGATTCGTAGTCAGACCCTCTATCCAGCTGAGGTAACGCCGCAGCGCAAGACATATAAAACCACTTTAGTTAGTTGGAGTCAAGCACAATCTCAAACTTTTTTGAGAATATGTTCCTCACGCAGCTCCGGATGCGCCAGCGTCCCACATGCGATCAATCGGCTTTTCAACCACATCGAACCCAGCACCGAGCTCCCTCAAAAGCGAGCGCACCCGCTGGGCACAGTCATAATCGGCAAACGAGATACTCAGCATGCGCGCGACCTGGTTGGAAGTCCCAACTCCATAGAATTGCTCCAGCGCCACAAGCCCCTCGTGCGCCACAAACGTCTCGACCACATGCGGCGACTCCTCAAAGCACCATTGTGTCAACGGACCCTCACTCGTCTGCCGAACCACCAGGCCGCCCATGCCAGACGGCTCACACGTTACAAGCAGGTACTCCCCGCCCTCGTCGCTCTCAAACAAAACCACCCGATCATCAAACAGCTCCATCGCATCCCCTTCCTCTCGCTTCTGTTTAACATAAGCATAGCAGGTAGATGGCTGTATACAGAACGTTTGTTCGTGTGTTTTCTATTGAGCTGTCCGCGCGATATGGTAAAGCTCCGCACACAAAAAGGGCGCCCCAGAAAGGAGCGCCCTTGCAAATCGCTTATGCAGGCAACCTACGCAACCGGCTCGATCTTCTCGAGGCCACCCATGTAGGGACGAAGAACCTCGGGGATCGTGATGGTGCCGTCGGCGTTCTGGTAGTTCTCCAGAATGGCGGCCATGGTGCGGCCAGCCGGCAGGCCGGAACCGTTGAGGGTGTGCAGGTAGCGCGAGCCCTTGAAGTTCTCGGGGTCGCGATACTTGATGTTGGCGCGACGGGCCTGGAAGTCGCCGCAGTTGGAGCAGGAGCTGATCTCCTTGTAGGCGTTATAGCTCGGCAGCCAGACCTCGATGTCGTAGGTCTGACGGGCAGAGAAGCCCAGGTCGCCGGTGCACAGGCTAATCACGCGATACGGAAGGCCCAGCTGCTGAAGCAGGAACTCGGCCTCGGCGGTCATGCTCTCGAGCTCCTCGTCGGACTCCTCCGGCTTGGCAAACTTGACCATCTCGACCTTGTCAAACTCGTGCTGGCGGATGATGCCGCGGGTGTCGCGACCAGCGGAGCCGGCCTCCTCGCGGAAGCAGGGGGTGAAGGCGGTGTAGCGGCGCGGCAGGGTATCAGCATCGAGGACCTCGCCGGCGTGCAGGTTGGTAAGCACGACCTCAGCGGTGGGAATCAGGAAGTTATCGCCCGAGACGTGATAGGCATCGTCCTCGAACTTGGGCAGCTGGCCCGTGCCAAACATGGTCTGACGCTTGACGACGATGGGCGGCCACCACTCCTTAAAGCCACGGCTGGTGTGCGTGTCGAGGAAGAAGTTGATGAGCGCACGCTGCAACCGGGCGCCCTGTCCCTTATAAACGGGGAACCCCGCGCCGGTGAGCTTTACGCCCAGGTCGAAGTCGATGATGTCGTATTTGCGGGCCAGCTCCCAGTGGGGCAGCGGGTTTTCGGGCAGTTGCGTATAGCTTTCGACCAGTTTCACGACCAGATTGTCTTCCGCCGTTTTGCCTTCGGGCACGATGTCGGCCGGGAAGTTCGGCAGGGTGACGATCGCGGCCTGAAGAGCATCCGAAACCTCTTTGAATTCGGCATTCAGCGCGTTCGACCGCTCCTTGAGGGACGCGACTTCCGCTTTTTTGGCTTCGGCTTCGTCGCGCCGTCCCTGACCCATCAATGCACCGATTTGTTTGGCCGCCTGGTTCTGTGTGGCCAGACATTCGTCCAGTTCATGCTGGATCGCCTTGCGGCGGTCGTCCAGTTTTTCGATTTCGGCGATTACCGGAGCGGCGTCCACTCCTTTTTTTGCCAGACGGCGGATGGCCGCCTCGCGGTCGTCCCTGAGTTGCTTGATCGTAAGCATGGTCTTGAAATATTACGTGTTCGGAGAGCAAAATTACAAAACAAACCCCAATCGCAAGCACATTTGCCGATTATTTTTTACTTTTGCCCCGAGATAAGACACGCCTCGACGCGGCCCGGGGGAACCGGATGTCGTTTCGGGTTTTTTCTTCGGCATATTTTCCGACAAAGCACCGTGAAATCCATCGAATTACTTGCTCCCGCCAAAGATTTGCAGGCGGCCGTCGCTGCGGTCGATTACGGCGCCGACGCCCTCTATATCGGAGGCGCCCGCTTCGGTGCGCGCCACGCGGCGGGCAATTCGGCCGAGGAGATCGCCCGGGCGGTAGAGTATGCCCATCAATACGGTGTACGGGTGCATGCTACGCTCAATACGTTGCTCTATGACGGCGAATTGGCCGAAGCCGAGCGGCAGGCCAGGGAGCTGATCGCCGCTGGGGTGGACGCCCTGATCGTGCAGGACATGGCGCTGCGGCGGATGAATCTGCCGGTCGAGTTGCACGCTTCGACACAGGCGGCCACACGCACGCCGGAGCAGGCGCTTTTTCTGGAGCGCTGCGGCTTTGCCCGCGTGATTCTGGAGCGGGCCTTGTCGTTCGACGAGATCCGTGCGATCCGCGCCGCCTGCGGGGGCGATCTGGAGTGTTTCGTCCACGGGGCGATCTGCGTGGGGTACAGCGGCCGCTGTTTCCTGTCGCGTTCGATGAGCGAACGCAGCGGTAACCGGGGCGCTTGCAGCCAGCCCTGCCGCCTGACCTACGATCTGGTGGACGAGTCCGGGCGTACGGTCGTCAAGGGGCGGCATTTGTTGTCGGTGCGGGATTTGAATTTGTCGGACCGTATAGGCGAGCTGATCGATGCGGGGATTACCTCGTTCAAGATCGAAGGACGCCTGAAGGATGTCGGATATATTAAAAATGTCGTGAGCCATTACCGCCAGCGGATCGATCGGGAGCTCGCGTCACGGCCGGGATTCTGCCGCTCGTCGGTGGGAGAGAGCCGGCCGGACTTTCAGCCGGATCCTTCGAAGAGTTTCACGCGGGGCGAGTCGGAGTATTTCTTCGACGGTCGCCGGGCGGGAGTCGCATCGTTCGACACGCCCAAAGCTGTCGGCGAGTTCGTGGGCCGGGTAGCCCGGGTCGATGGCCGGAGTTTCACGTTGGCCGAGCCACACGACCTGGCGCCTGGGGACGGCATCTGTTTCCGGACCCGAAACGGGTTGGCGGGTACCAATGTCAATGAGGTCGCCGGAAATCGGATCGTGCCCAACCGGATGGAGGGTGTCGTCCCCGGGGCGGAGGTGTTCCGCAATTTCGACCGCCGCTTTTCGTTGGCCCTCGACCGCAGCCGTACGCGGCGCGTGATTCCCGTGCGTGCCGACGCGGCGATAACGCCGCAGCGAGTAACGGTGCGTTTTACCGATTGCGAGGGGGTTGCGGCCGAGGTTACG
>OHWC01000586.1_pt1 | contig 19114 bp, 12 predicted proteins | sample 1579541 | NCBI WGS metagenome assembly OHWC01 (sample SAMEA3882551, study PRJEB24775) | human gut metagenome | biome: human-associated habitat; feature: intestine environment; material: feces | place: Netherlands | collected 2009/2010
CATTCAGTGTTTTAGCACCGATACAGTGAAGTTCCCCTCTGGCAAGCATTGGCTTTAACAGGTTTCCGGCATCCATCGCACCGTCGGTCTTACCAGCACCAACAATCGTGTGCAGCTCATCAATGAATAAAAGAATCTGTCCATCGCTGGCTTTGATTTCTTCAAGAACTGCTTTTAAACGTTCCTCAAACTCACCACGATATTTCGCTCCTGCTACTAAAGAACCCATATCAAGGGCAAATAATTTCTTATCCTTTAAAGAATCTGGCACATCACCTTTCACGATACGCTGTGCAAGACCTTCAACAACAGCTGTTTTACCAACACCAGGTTCACCAATCAATACCGGGTTATTCTTTGTCTTTCTGGAAAGAATACGAACGACATTACGAATCTCGCTGTCTCGTCCGATTACTGGATCAAGCTTATGATCTCTTGCCTTATCAACAAGATCACTGCCATACTTGTTTAATGTATCGTAAGTGGCTTCTGGATTATCAGATGTCACTCTCTGATTTCCTCTAATAGTAGATAATACCTGAAGAAAACGTTCTCTGGTAATACCAAACTCGCGAAACAGTTCCTTTACATCATTGTTTGGATAACGAATAAGTGACAGGACAAGATGCTCAACGGAAACATATTCGTCTCCCATTGCCTTTGCTTCGTCCTCTGCGCTTACAAGTACCTTATTCAGTGCATTGCTGACATAAAGCTGTCCGTTTCCACCAGACACCTTCACCTTTTTCTCAAGTGTCTGAACTGCTCTGTTTTCAAAATATTCAAGCTGAATATCCATCTTGGTGATCAGTTTTGCAAACAAACTGTCCTCTTGATGTAACAGCGCAACGATCAGATGCTCCTGATCAATTTCCTGGTTTCCATATTGATACGCAAGCTTTTCACAATCCTGAACTGCCTGCATTGATTTCTGTGTAAATTTATTAATATTCATAGCCCCTCCTTATCTGCCACTGCACGACATCATTCGGTATATTTTGTCTATGATGTCTTGAGAACAATCGCTTAGTGGCTGCGAGTTATGTATGTTTCATTTGTTCTATAAAGAGTATAACATAATTTTTAAATCTGTCAAGCACTTTTTTATTTTTTTTGCAAAAAAATTCGCCCTATCAAGAAGATAAGACGAATTTTGCTTTTATTTAATTTCCATAAATTGTTTGATGCAGACGATTGATTGTTGCCTCAAAATCTGGAACAAGCTCCTCACCTAAATTTGAATACAGACCATCATATGGTATACGATCCGTCTGAATATCATAATTTATATAGGAAGGTGCGTTAGCAATCAAGTTTGTCAATGTTGCCGCATCAATATTGTGAGTAATAAGCGGAAGCATATTATTTACAACAGCGAGCAAAGTTGTTGCATCCAGAGATCTTGCTTTTTGCATCAGCTGTACAAGAATCTCTCTCTGTCTTGAAGTACGGCCATAATCGGAATGCTCATTTCCACGGCTTGTATAACGGATTCTTGCAAATCCAACTGCCTGATTTCCATTCAGATGTGTAATTCCACCACCTGTAACATAGTAATCAGAAGCATTTAATCCCTGAAGTCCGCACTGTTCATCCAGATACATATTGATATAACCAGCCTCCTGTGTCGAAACTTCCAGATCAACACCACCTACAAGATCTATGATATTAGCCATCGAACTAAAATCAACTGAAGCATAATTATCAATATCAACTCGATAATTACTTTCGATTGTAGAAACAAGAAGCGGACCACCGCCAACTGCATAGGCACTGTTTAGCTTTCTTATACCAACATTTGGAATGTTAGCATACAAATCTCGCATAAAGCTTGTCATATAAATTGTCTTTGTCTGCGAATTGATGGAAGCTAAGATCATGGAATCAGAATTTCCATACCATCCATTTCTAGTATCAGAGCCAATCAGCAGGATATTATAAACATCGCCATTAGAAGCAATATCAATATTTTGACCTACATTTACTTCCTTAGCAAAAGCTGCTGCTGCCTCTGAATCCAATGTCTCCATCTCAGTAAAGCCTTCCACATCATCTTCATCTGCTGTTAGCAAACCATAATTAATGGTAACTTCACTATCATCTACATAATTCGTTTTTCCAAGATAATGCTTTAATCCAAAATAAAATACACAAAGTCCCGCAAAAACAATAATCAACAATACAAGCACCACAATTAAAAGCGGTGTCTTGGCCGACTTCTTCTTTCCCTTGGCCATACCGGGTTCTCCTCTCTGTCTTCCAGACTCTAAAGCCCATCCTATTACAGACAAACTCTTGTCCTAATTTGATTTATGGCTATTGTTTAACCACACAATCTTTAATAGTATAGCATATTTTAGACAAATTACCAGACCTTTTTTTACAAAATCTTTGCCTGAACTGACCTTTTTTGTTGGTAATTCATTCTATAATGTTGAGGTCAAAATTTCTGACCTTTTGACCCTGATATCATTCTATCAAGATATAAAATCATGATTAGGGCATTCTTTATCATAAAACTGTTCCATTACACTGCTTATCGATGCCGTAATTTTCTCATCCATACAGCCTGTGTTTACTCCATTTTGAATAGCACGCGAAAAAGCAGCTATCTCATAGCGAAGCCCTTCTCCTTCCAACTTATAAAAATAACGTCTGTTCTGTGTAAAGTCCTCATAACGAACTTCAAAATAATCTGTTTTCCACCACGGTGACGGTACATAAATATATCCTTTTGTCCCTGTTATGATAAGCTCACCTTCTGACTTTACACCGATTCCTGTTTTAACAGATGCTGCTGCATTTGCGTACAAAAAATTTATCTTTGAAAAAAGATCTTGATCATTTTTTGTCTGATATGTCACCATATCACATTTTTTATAATCTGTTCCCAAAATTGAAAATACAGACAATAATCCAAATGGTCCCCATACTGCCATACTGCCAAAGCCACCCTTTTGGTAACCTACAGGCGGCGGCGTCATCTGTGTACAGGTTGCTTCAACTGCCTTGATATTTCCAACCTCTCCACTCTTTGCCATAAGAACAAGACGGTTAAATGCCATAAAATATGCGGTTTTAATAGCTTCTAAGAAAACACAGCCTTTTTCTTTTGCAAGTCTTGTCAGAAAAAGTGCACCCTCTTTTTCTAGTGCCACTGGTGATTCGCAAAGAACATGTTTTTTTTGCTCTAATGCCTTTTGGCTGTACCAAGCCCGTTTATCCGGCGATGTTACCACATAGACTGCATCACTCTCATCAAGCAATTCCTGCAGCGTTTCATAAACTGTAAGGCTTCCTGCATACTTTTTTTCATGTAATAACAAACCTTCTGACAATTGTTCTTGCTTTATTGGCGGCTGAAAAATCCCCGACAGCTCTACATTTCCTACATACCTGGATTCCTGAATAAATTTTTCAACCATCGGCTCATAGCCAATAATACCAAGACGTATACCACTATTTTCCTGACGAAGCTTTGTACTGGAAATATTAGCAGTGCGCGGAAGATAAACCACCTCACAATATTCCTTCAAGTAATCAAATTTGCCTTCCCAATCTGAACCAATTGCAAAAACATCAATATGATATCGACGAATATCATCTATTTTTTGACCAATGTACTCCTCTGGTATAACCTCATCTGCAAGTCCAGTATCTTTTACTGCCTGAATACGCTCCATTAGAGACTGCTGAACATTCAGTTTTCCTCTGCTGATATCAAAACTATCTGTTGTCACACCCACAATTAAATAGTCTCCCAGCGCCTTCGCACGTTTGAGCAGGTTTATATGGCCATAATGCAGCAGATCAAACGTACCATACGTAATGACTTTTTTCAAATCGTTCTCCTTGTACTCGTATTTTTCATTCAAACGTCTGCTAAATCTATATTATGCTCTTTCATCGATCTCAAAAAATGCAGTCAGGAAACGTTCCATTGCATCTTTTGAACCAACTGAAATACGCAGATATTTTTTCAGCATTTCATTGCCATATGATTTTACTAAAATTTTTTTTTCTGTCTCTAATTTCTGCGCAACCTCGGTCGCCTGATGTTTTGGTGTCACGAAAATAAAATTTCCACGGCAGTCTCTTGTCTCGTATCCATGCTTTGTTAGTTCTGCAAGAGTATATGCCTTTCCCTCTTTTTCCGTTTCTATTAGCTGCTCAATCATATCTGGATGATCTAAAATGCGTTCTGCAAACAATAGCGCAATCGCATTTGCATCAAATGTCAGCTTCGCATTTTTCACATAATGAATAATCTGAGGATTGCTGATTACAACGCCAAGACGACATGCAGCAATCGAAAACAACTTTGAAAATGTACGCAAAAGCACAACATTTTCTTCATTCAGTGCATATTTTAAGAAAGTATTTGGATAAAAATAATGATACGCTTCATCAATAATAACGATTGCACCGACTTTCTTTGTTTTTTCGATTACCTTTTCCAATTCATCTTCAGTGTAAACATTGCCGATCGGATTGTTTGGATTTAATAGCACTACAATTCTAGTATTTTCTGTAATGGCATCTAAAATTTTATCAATCGAAATCGTCATATCCGGCTCATATGCAACTGGAACATGATGAAGGCCAAGAATGCTGCAGTTTACCCAATACATTTCAAAGCTTGGTGCAACTGTGACAACATCTTTTCCTTTTTCACCAAATGTCTCTAACAGATAACGTATTCCCATATCAGAACCATTTACTGCTACTACATTTTCATATGATGCGCCAATATAGGCTGCATACTTATTCAAGAAGCGATCCGGCTCTGGATATATCGAAAGAAATTCTGGTGTAATCTCTTTTAATACGCTGTCTACAAATTTCTTTGGCAGTCCCTCCGGATTTTCATTCATATCATAGCGCAGATAATCATAACGGCCCTGCTGCGGAAAAACGCGATTTGTATTTTTAATATGTTCATCTACATAATACATAATTTGAAAACCATCCTCTCATAATGTAACAATTTTTTCTCTTATTTTTATTGTACTACAGATAATCAAAACATACAATAAGAAAAATCATCATGAATCCCACCTTCTTTACATATCAGTTATTAAAAAGGTATCAGGTGTCCTTCCATGTTCAATTTTCAAAAAGGTGTCTTTCATCCATTTTCTTTCAAAACTCTTTTAATTTCTGCTGCTTTTTTGCTTCTTCTGATTACCGCTTTTACACTTCCCGCCGCCGTAATGGTAAGCACTACCCAAGGTTCACGAGAATTGCCAATTTATTGTGTTCAGACTGATCAAAAGAAAATTGCGCTTACATTTGACGCAGCCTGGGGCAATGAAGATACAGCTGATCTTTTGTCAATTCTGGCACGAAATCAAATTCATGCTACCTTTTTCTTAACAGGAAGCTGGGTAGATACCTATCCTGATGATGTCAAGGCAATTGCTGCTGCCGGGCACGATATAGGAAATCATTCACAGACACATCCAGAGATGAGCACACTTTCAAAAGAACAGATCCGCGATGAGTTAATGCAGGTACACAAAAATGTAAAGGAGCTGACTGGTCAAAATATGTGCTTTTTCAGACCACCTTACGGCGACTACAACAATCTTTTAATACAAACAGCAACAGAATGTGGATATCTTAGTATTCAGTGGGATATTGACAGCTTAGATTGGAAAGACTACGGTGTTCAATCTATCATTGATAGAACTGCATTAAATCCTGAGCTTTCAAACGGATCTATCATTTTGATGCATAATGGTGCTAAATATACAAAAGATGCACTTGAAACTGTTATTTCAACACTTCAGTCAAAGGGTTATGAATTTGTAACACTGTCTGAGCTTGTTTATAAAGATCATTTTCACATGGATCCTTCTGGCAAACAAATTCCTGATTAATTACATCTTTTTTCCACTTTTTTCAATAACTATGCTATACTGAAAACAAAATTTAAATGCTTCAGAAAAGGAGATTTTATGAGTACACTAACGAAATTAAAAGAAAACATTGAATCCGTGATCGTTGGAAAGGGAAAGGTGATCGATATGGTCATGACTTCCTTAATTGCCGGCGGTCATATTCTATTGGAGGACGTTCCTGGAACGGGCAAGACAGTTATGGCTAAGTCACTTGCCCGCTCTTTGGATGCCTCCTTTTCCCGTGTACAGTTTACACCAGATTTGCTGCCATCTGATGTAACTGGATTAAACTATTACAATCAGAAGCAGGGTGAGTTCGTATTTAAATCAGGCCCTGTTTTCTGCAATATTTTATTGGCAGACGAAATTAACCGCGCTACACCAAGAACACAATCTGCACTTTTAGAATGCATGGAGGAGCGTCAAGTTACTGTAGACGGAAAGACCAGACCCCTTCCTGCTCCTTTTATTGTTATCGCAACACAAAATCCTGTCGAGACAACTGGAACATTTCCTCTGCCTGAGGCACAGCTTGACCGTTTCTTCATGAAGCTTTCTATGGGACTTCCATCTAAAGAAGAGGAGCTTTCTATCCTGACGCGTTTTGAACATGCCCAGCCGCTTGCTGAACTGTCTGCTGTATGCACTACTGAGGAAATTGTTGCAGCACAAAGGGATTATAAAAAGGTTTTTGTTCATCCACTTCTTCTTGATTACATGACAGAACTTTCACAGCAAAGTAGACGTCATCCTTATGTAGTTACTGGCGTAAGCCCACGAGGAACACTTGCACTTTTGAACGCATCAAAGGCGTATGCCTTTTTACATGAACGAAGCTTTGTCGTTCCAGAAGATATCAAGGCTGTCGCTGTCTTCGTTCTCGCACACCGACTTGTCTTAAGCCGCGGTGTTGGCAGCCAGTCAACAGGTACTGAAATTATTGAAAAGCTACTGTCTGATGTTGCCGTTCCTACTGAAAACTGGGGAAAACACGAATAAGACTGAGGATTTGCCATGAAAATACTTCTTTTATTAGCCGCAGCAGGTCTTTTATACATATTGCAGGATTTGATCTACAAAACTTTTTGGGACAAAAATCTCTCTGTCTCAATCCACTTTCAAGACAAGGCAGTTCTAGAAGGCGAACAAGCCACACTGACAGAAGTTATTGAAAACAGGAAGCTTCTCCCGCTTGCCTACCTCAACGTCAAGTTTCAGGTTAGCCGCAATCTTGTATTTCAAAATATGGAAAATACAAGCGTTTCTGATTTCAACTATAAAAACGATGTTTTTTCTGTTTTGTTTCACCAGAGAATACGAAGAACGCTTATCTTCTCCTGTCAAAAGCGCGGATACTATGAGATTACACAATCTGATATCATCTCATCCAATCTACTTATGACAAGTGAATATATCAGCACATTGAATCAAAATACCTATTTATATGTTTATCCTAGATATCTAAATATTGATTGTCTTGACGTACCGTTTCGAAAAATGATAGGAACCATGACTAGCCGCCAATTTTTATATGAGGATCCTTTTGAGTTTCGCGGCATACGAGATTACACATCTACTGACCCGATGAATAGCGTAAACTGGACTGCCAGTGCACGAACTGGTGAGCTTATGGTTAATGTTCACGACTCTACATCTTCTCAGGAAGCCATTATTATTTTAAATCTGGAAACAGAAACTGTATGGGTATATGAACAGCTTCACGAAATCGCAATCCGGCTTGCCGCATCAATCAGCTACTACTTCCTTAATACTGGTGTTCCCACCAGAATGATATGCAATGGAAGTGACTGTATTACTGATCAGGTTGCTGTAATTCCTACAGGAAGCGGCATTCGTCATGTGAATGCTATTGCTGAGGTTCTTGCAAGAATCGATCTTACACGAACAGTTGTATCCTGTACAGACCAACTGCATGAACTCACAAATAAAATGGCAAACTCGACTTCTACTCCGCTTTATATCATGATCTCTAACTCAATGAGCAATTCCCTGCAGGATGCATTTGAACAGCTGATCAAAACTGGCAGCAGCGCTATGTGGATTGCACCTCTCTACGAGGACATGGAGCTTCGCGTACGGAAAATACCAAATATGGACATTATACGATGGGAGGTAAACAAATATGAGAATTAAGCTTCAGGCTCTGACAGAGCATATTCATGGATTTTTGTTAATTCTTGGAATTACTGCATTTCTCTCCTGTCTTATTTTTCCTTCTCATTACTTATTCTACTTTTTTCACAGTTTTCTTTTGCTGATTCCATTTGCAGTTACTGCTTATGGCCAGGAAAAAATCAAGCATTTTGTCAGCTATTTCATTATTGGTATTGCATGTGCCATTTTGCTGTTTTTTATTGGAAGCAACTTTTGGGAGAAACTGTACTTTTTGATTCTTTCAGTAGCTATCATGCTAATCCGTATTCCTTCCCGTCTTCAAAAAACAGACGACTATGAAATTGTGGATGAAAACGTAATTGAATCAGGTGGTCTTTTTGATTCGCCAAGTGCCGGCTTTTTAGGGTATTTTGTTCTTCTCTTTTTTATCGCCTTGCTGCTAAAACGAAATGATCTTCAAATAATACTCTACTGGATTACATTTGCCTGGCTGACTGATTTTCTTGTATACACGAATTTAAAAAGCCTTAATCGCTATCTTTACAGTAGGCGCAATATAGCAAACCTTCCCGGCAAGCAGATTATTTCTACGAACCGTGCACTCATGATTGCCTTTTCAATACTGGCTCTTGTAGTCATGCTTGTTGTTCCACTTCTTCCACTAGATCATATTGTTTATTCCATCGGCATCGCTATACGTGATTTTTTACGATGGATTTTCTCTCATTTTTCCAGTGAAGAACAAACAGTCGTAGAAACAGCAGCTGAGTCACTTGCCACCTCTGGACAATCTGCTATGTTTGGCGATGTTAAACCTACACCTGCCTGGCTTAAAATGCTTTATGATATTTTATTTGCTACCATTTTATTTGTTGTCAGTGCAGGTGCGCTTGTAGGAATTGGCTATACAATACTGATGCTTGTACATCGTTTCTACAAGCCATCTGCAGTAACTGGCGATATACAGGAATTTATTAATGAAGAAACAGAATCTACTTTTCTTCAGGATTCTAAAAAAAAGGAACGTGATTCTCTTTTTTCTATGCTGTTTAATCCGAATACCACGATTCGAAAGAAATTTAAAAAGCAGATTCAGCAGGGACGCCATTTAAACAAAACGGCTGGCAATTCCATTCCTGTATCACTGACTCCTCTGGAGCTTGAACAGTATGCAAAACTGCCAGATGATGAGCGCACACATCTTCTGCATGCCCTTTATGAAAAAGCGCGATATTCAAAAGAGGGCTGCACAAAAGATGATGTTGCTTCATTTAAGAAATCATAACAATATAGTGAAAAGCATAGATAAAACGTCAGGAGCTATTGTATTTCCAATTGCTTCCTGACGTTTTATATTGCTAATATTTTATTGTTGCTCCAGATTACATACCAATACACTCTTTAATGTATGAAAGAAATGTTTTTACAATAATAACAAACCAATTCAATTCAATCTGCTGTTTATCTGATTGCACTGGTAGTGTTGCATCTGCCTCTGATGGCATTTCTGATTGTAGTGGCATTTTTACTTCTGGTTCTGACTGTGCCGTAAAAACTGTCGGCTGTGCATGATCCTCTTCAATCATAATTGCCTTCTCTTCCAATATCGCTGCTGCCTTCTGATTATCTACATCTGGTTCTACAAGAACAGATGCATATGTCTTTCCACTATCGTTATTCAAATCATGGCTCCAATTCAACACACCATTTTCTACATAATAACACTCTCCATTATACTGACATGGACCAGTATAATTCCAGTTTATCTGACCATTCTTAATGTAATACCAGACTTTGCTGTGGAAACACAATCCGGTGTAAGACCAATCTAATAAACCATTTTTTATATAATACCAAGCACCATCATGTAAGCACAATCCCGTATATAACCAGTCAACAACACCTGCTCTCACATAGTACCAACTGCCCTCGTAGTAGGTCAATCCTGTATAATTCCAATTCACCTCTGCTCGCTCTACATAATACCAGCTTCCACTATTGCTTACAAGTCCTATATAATTTTCCTCTAACGCTCCATTCTGATAATACTTCCATTTTCCATCACGAAGAAGCAAACCTGTATAGCCATTTTGTGTATTCTGGTCAAGTGGCACATACGTTCCTTCAAGTGCAAAATCTCCATCCGCATCATATACATAAACATGTGTAATATAGGTTCCATACTCATTTTTATGATCTGACGTACGGATATAACATGTTGCAGTATTCTGTGAAACACTTGCCTGATGCCAAACTAAATCATCCTGACCATTTGCCTCTGTCCATGTCGGCATCAGCACTTTCGATATTCCTCTTGAAGCCTCGATCTGAGCTGTTACACGATATCCAGTACTACTTACGTCTGATACTGTAATCTTAACAATTTTTGGCATTTTAGAAGGTGTATTCGTAATAACACGATACATACTAAACTGTCCAGCGTAATCCCATATATACACATCATTAATATATGGGCCTCCCTTTTTATCTTTTGCCGGAAGATCAATGTATCCTGACTTTGTTGATGGATTATAATTTATATCTCTCCAAACAAGATCATCCTGACCATTCTCTGCTGTCCATGTTGCAACGCGAATCGCATTTACACCAAAAAGTGTACTATACTGGAACGAAATTCGATAATTATCGGAATTTGTCTGTGTACATGAAGCTGTAATTTGCGGTTTTCCGCTTTCTCGCTCCAAATCCTCTGGAATCTGAACATCAAGTGTTCGCGTTACGCAATTTCCTGCTTTATCATACAAATAAATAACAGAATGATACGTTCCACTTTTATTTTGATGAGCAGATGTCATTACATATGCCATTACACTTGATCCATTGACCGTCATATTCGTTGTCACTGCAGCGCCTAAGCCAAGTTTGTCTGTCCATGTTTTCATCTCTGCCTTTGACACACCAAGCGGACAATCAAAATTTGCATTCACCTGATATCCCAAAGCACTAACTTCCGTTACAGATGCTGATGTAATCTTAGGAACTGGCGTAGGAACAGATGCTGTTAATGCATACAGCTTTTTTGTTCCCCTATTATCAGTAACATACGCATGACAATTGTATTCACCTCTATAATTTCCATGATTTGAAATATTTACGCGAACACTTGCCCGTCCATTTACAAACTGAAGCGGATACCATACAAGAGTCTTTGCCTGTCCTGCGGTACTGCTCCATACTGCTACAGAAGAATTTCCAGAAAGACCATAATCACTGGCTGCTTCTACTGTAAGTGTAAATCCATTATAAGAAATATCTGTTGTATAAACATTGTAAATAACAAGTGCCTCTGCTGCACCCTTCACAGTAACACTAACTAGCACTGGCTTTGAAGCTACATTGTCCGTATCATATGCCACAATTCGAACACCATATGCACCTGTTCTCCATCCAAACTCAGAAATTGAGAAACTGCACTGAGAATATCCACCAGAAATGCTTCCCTGCTTTGTAACTGTTTTCTCTGTGCTAAATGCAATATTCCATGCACTATATTCTACTCTTGCAACCGGCTTTGTTCCGCTCATCTTGCAGTATGCTGTAAATGCATCTTGAGTTACTCCTGTGTATCCCGATTCTGTAATTGTAAGTGACGGTGCTGATGTTGTACTTATACTACTGCTTTGGCATACATTCTGAATTGTAAAGCTTCCATTCTGCCATTTTTCAGTTCCATCCTGCTGCACCCAAATCTGAATCTTAGAAACATTGCTTTTTCCCTTCCAGTTTCCAAGATCAGCATATATCATCTGATTTACATTCTTTTTCAGTGCAAGCTCCGTTTCAAGTGTGTCCTGACCGCTTGTAAAACGCATGCGCACTCTCAAATTTTGATTATCTCCAGCCGTTCCTGAAATATTAAAACAAAAATAACGCTGTGAAGAAAAATCAACATTTCCTGTTCGTGCAATTCCTGCATATGTGAATGGACTGTTTGCTCCTGCATTTACGGCAATCTTCTGGCTATCTGCACTGCAGGAAGTTAATCCATACTCACCATACCAGCCATTCATAAGAGTCGTTCCAACATTACATGACGCGGCATATCCGCCGGTACCTAAATCTGCACTCCTGTTTTTTGACGCCATTACAGAACCATATACAGATGAAAATGACGGCAATCCAACAAGCGATGCAAGTGAATCTGTATACGCAAATGATTGATCTGTATCAATGTATTTCCACACAGTCCACGCAGGCTTCTTTGCAAATGTACACCATGCCTTATTTTCATCATTATACCAAAGGCCCTGATGTATTCCCGCATCTGCCTCCGGCTTCGCATCTACTTCTCTCATTGCAATAAATGCATCAATATAAGGGTTAGCTTCAGTCACATAATACGCATAAGCAAGTGCCGCTGCCTGCTTCCACTCTACATTTCCCTGGTTAAACGAATGTGATGTATATCCCTGCTCAGACAATATCACATGCTTTACGGAGCCATCTGGATTTCGCAATCCATTTTTACACAGATATCCAGTTAAAACTGAAATATTCTCCATTGAAATAAAAATCGCATTTTCATTAAAGGTTGCATTATCATTCCACCACTCTGCCTCCGTAAGCGGATTTCCATAGGGATGGAAGGCTACTCCCCACTCAATATCTCCCTCTGCCTTCATATAGGTGTTTACATAGTCAATTAGCTCTTTTCCATCATAACGTGTTCCTCCAGACACACCATGCCAATACATGTCTAACGACATAAAAACTCGCGCATGTGCACAGCTACTTTTCACTGCCTGACTTGTAATTCTCATCATATTGGTATAAATGTATGCATAATCCGGCGCAGACTGGTGACCTGTGTAATTCCACGAAGTATCTGCATTAACTTCATTTCCAACTGTCCAGCTTGCAATATGTCCATATGCATGATCACTTCTGCCATATCGTTCACCAAGAAAATGAATTGCTGCTGAAATACATTCAATTCCTTCCTTTGAGACAACGTTCCATCCATGATATGCACCAATTGATGCATTTGCACCAGGATAGCCAAAGCTATGTGGATTTTGATCTGGCTGCCATAATAAAATCGCATTCACAATAATATTATTTCGGTCGTACATAAGAAGTGTTTGATCTAACTTAGCAATACAATTTGACGAATACTGATATGTTTTCCCATTATATGTATAGGAATATCCGCTGCCATTAATTAGCTCATTCATTATAATATTTACATTTGTATAACTAAGGCCTAATTCTTCAATATCTGTTCCAAAAACAGTATCTGTGAGGAGCCCTTTTTTGCTTCTTGCCTGCGGATATGATGACTGATTTTCTGCCAATGCTTCTGGATTTGTAATAAAGCATCCATCACTCAATGCCTGGTACGTACCATCCCTAAATTTCATTCCAACAAAAAATTTAGAATACAACTTTGACTGTGCTGTATTATTATTCAGCGGAACAGAAAATTCAAACGTATCTTCTTTTTTCACATCTGCAATCGGACTGCCTGTAATGTCTTTTTGATACATCGGCTCCTCAAACAGATACAATTTCTCATCTGCTGTCTTAAACTTATGGTTAAGCTTTCCCTTGACAATGACTTGACTTCCCTCTATCCGACATGATAAAATTTGAATAATCTGAGTCACATCTCCAAGATCTAAAAAGTCAATTCCATATTCAAACTCGGTAGTTTCCTCTTCTATTTCCTCAGTTGACTCCTCTTCTGTCATTTCTTCCGATGATACTTCCTCAGAAGATTCTTCTGCAAATATATTTTCTCCAGATGATTCTTCAGGAGATTCTTCTACTGTCGTTTCAATAGCTGTTTCAGTTATTGTTTCACTTACATCTTCTCCTACTGTTGTTTCTTCATGTTCAGAAGCTGTTTCTATCGTTGACTCAGTCTCTAACGATGTACTTTCCGGTTGTGTACTCTCTGGCTGTATGCTTTCCGACTGTGGACTTTCTGTTATTGCTGCTGAAGTTTCTAGCTGTGGACTAGTCTCAGTCTGCACTTCGATTTTCTATTGCGTCTGATTCTCTTCCTGATACAAGCTAATGTCGGTTGTGCTCATTTCTTCTGCTGCTGGTATTGTTTTTACTCCAGCAAAGCTTCCCACTACAGAAAGTGAAACAGCCATAAGAAGTGCACTTATTCTTGTTTTTAACTGCTGCCTTCTCATTTATTTCTCCCATTTTTTAAAAGAATAGGCAGGTTACTACCTGCCCATTCAATTATACTAGTTTTATTCTGTTATGTGTAGACAAATTTTGCTGTCTGCAATACCAATTTTGCTGTTTTGAGGTTCATCACAGCAAACTTCCCAGCGAATAACATTAATATTCTCCAAGATACCTTGATGGTTAGAATGTTCTACTGTTTTGATTTTAAATTCACCATTGCGTCCCTCTGCATGTAAAATAACACAATGCTTTTCTCCATGAATTACGACACTATCATTTTCAACACTTACAGGCAGTCTGGTAACAAGATTTTCATGAACTTCAACACCCGGTCTGCACTGAATATAATCACATACAGTAAGTTTTCCCGTATTTTCATCTAGCCAAATCTCACGGTATACCTTCTGTGCTTCAATTCCATATGCCTTTGCAAATGAAATCAAAATATTACGATCTTTCGTTAATTCAAATCTGTCGGCACAATATTCCTTTCCTGCCTTTTGATCAACATCTCCAATGATCGGAATATTGTGGCTTTCGCCTCTATTACAGAAAACCTCATAACGTTTTTCAGAAAAATAATCCTTTGTATATTCTCCAGCGCCTAAATCATCCAAAAAGGCTTCTCCGTCTACCAGGTAATGAAAACTTCCAACATCATTATGATTATGTGGTTCACCATTATTTCCACCCTTTGCAATAACAGCTGTTTGTTTTGCACCTCTTAAAATACACCACTGCGCATCCTGTAAAACACAAGCACCGCTTTGTTCTAACGGCTTTGGTTCTTCTGCCTTTTTATTTTGTACATCGTCTAAATAGCGATGCGTCCAATACCAACTCCAGTAAATGCCAACCCATCTCCAACAGCTGTCTCCATCCAGCTTTTGTACATATGATGTATCTGGGAAACGAATATCACTGTACTGATCTGCCAGACAACATGTAAGTCCCATCGGATATGTTCCTCTTGAATCACCATCTGAAAAGCTGACAGTACGACCACCGGCAAAATAACACTTCTGTTGAAAATGAGCTATCGCATTTACCTTTTCAGATGCCATCAGATCCTTTGATGGATCGTATTCTCTTTGTGCTAATGCAAATAATGTAAAATACGTAAAACCATATACCCAATAACCAAGGCCCTCCTGACATGCACCATCCATGCCAAAGCCTTCTAAATAATAATTTTCCAGTGCATAATTAAGTCGTTCTAACAGTTTTTTCTTTTCTGTTCCTTCCTTCATAAGAAGAAGAGCTGCACTTCCCACATTACCACAGCAAACAGCATTCCAATTATTCGTTGCCTGTTCCCAGCTTGCATATGGCACCTTCGACTCTATAAATGGCTTAAGAATACGAGCCTTCACTTCGTTTTGCGCAAGCGCAATCACATCTTCTGAAAGCTCATCCTTTAAAAGAGTTATAATATGTGCAAGTGTCTGACCTGTTTCACTTGCAAAAAGATCGATTACACCTCTCCAATTAGGATTTTCCTTTCTTTTCACGTGTGCCGGAAGTGCCCAACACTCCTCTGCACAAATTTCTCGTATTACTTCTTCTAACTTTTGAATATCTTCTTTTTCACGCCATATCACACTTGCAAGACCAAGTACTGATAAAAACTTTCTTCTTCCAAAGTATACAGCCTCATAGCGTATACGGTTTCCATTTGTTTCAAATTCGCTAAAAAGTTCCTCTGTCGGCTGTGGCATGCACTCATTTCTTAACTGATCTGCCAGTTTTCGAACTTCCTTTTCATATTGTGCCACATATTCCTTTATCTGATTCTGCATCTCCATATTGATTTTCTCCTTTCATCCCTTTCGTCTGATGCATAATAATTTTTCTTTTTAACAGATTTTTCGCCATTTTTACCGAAATATCTATTAACATTATACCTCTTTTTCTCGAATCTGTACAGTATTTTTTTACTAGAATTCAGGTTACAGTTCACATTACGCGTGAATTATAACGACTTCAGAAAATCTGCGTCTGAAGATTTCTAAAAACACCATACAAATCAAGCGTTCCAAATCCCCATTCCCTATTAGGATATGTTCTCGATGAATCTCTTTTTGCACCTCTTATAAAATACGTCTTTACGTCTGTACTGCTAAAATAGTGAATCCCACTTTCTCTTGTCCACTGACAAAATAATGCCGCTGCACCCGCCATATGTGCTGCTGCGACACTTGAACCACTTCTTTGCACACGACGAAGTTCATTTCCCACACCTGATAATGACGATGTAAAGCCTTCAATTCCAACGCCAGGCGCCGCCAAATCCGGACAAATCCTTCCATCTGTAGTATAGCCACGCCCTGAATACAAGTAAACACTATTATTTTGATAATTGTAATTGCTGACTGAAATCACATTTGCTGCATCAGACGGCGAAGTAAGCGTTATAAATTCTGAAGGACGAAGGAATACAGTATCCTGCCTCAAAAATGATTCTATCGGAAGCCACATATGATAATGACCTGTTATAAAAAGATCATTATATACACGTACTGTCCAGACACCTGGTGTAATATTAATAAAACGAAGCAGTGCAAGAAACTCACCTGTTCCCGTAACAGAGAGTCTGTAAGAAACCTCTACTCTTGTCTGTGCCAGTGCAAAATTTAAAATTTCAATGCGCCCTGGCCTCACATATATTCTTGGAATTACTTCTCCATTCGGAGAACGTATCGCAATTGAATATGTTTCTGGTGCACTTGCCCACAATTCAAGAAAGAAGCCATTCTCTCCCTCTGCCACACGGATCTCTACATCCTCATATCCGCTTTCTGATGAAATTTGTCCTTCAAAATGATGACCTCTTGATGTCTCATTTCCTGTTCCTGCCACAATTATGATGCCAACTGAACTTCCAAGCTCTTCAAGCATTCTTGCAAGCGGCAAGCCGCCTCGATGTGATCCAGCATTCGTTCCCAGTCCCAGACAAATCACAAGTGGCTGTTGACGCTTCTTTGCCAGCGATACAAGATAAAGAACACCTGCCATAATATCATTTTCCTGATAGGCCACCGCATCCTCTTTAATCTGATAATAAGCTCGCAAACGATTCTTAGCAGGCTTTAACTTTACCATTGCAATATCTGCTTTTGGCGCTGCACCAGTAAAGCTTCCATCTGGCAGCTCATTTCCTGCCGCTATAGAAGCCAAAAAAGTTCCATGCCCATTTTCATCCCTTGACGAAATTCCTTCATAAGCATCTGCCATTTTTACTGCTGCGTTTAACTGCTCATGCGTAAATTCGCTTCCATATAAAAATCCTTCCGGCGTTCTTGTAATGTTCTCTGGCGTCTCTGGAAGCTCTGGCTGCGCAGGCAGTCTGATTGGGCTTCCGGCCGGTATTGTCTGATCCCAGATTGCTGTTACTCTAGTTGTTCCATCTTGTTTTAGAAAAATGGAACCTGCATAATCAATTCCCGTATCCACAAATCCAATCAAAACACCACTTCCATCAAGCTTAAGATATGGATTTTCCCTTACCTGCAAAATACCAGATGATTCCATACTTCCTGTATCCTGCAAACCAAACAGCTTTGGAATGTTATAATAGCCATAGACAGTTCCATCTTCATATCCATCCGAAAGCTTCAGGTAAAGAGATGCAAACCTAGCACCTAATGGTTGTTTGCAATCAAGCGTATACTTTGACTCAATAAGACTTCGATTCCCAATAAAATCAATATATTCCTCTGAATAAATCTGATCCTGACAGTTCAAAAAAGACTCCCTAAAACAAATCTCGTCATACTAGCATATGTACGTTATGATTGTTTTAGAAAGTCTTTTTATTATTTTGTTAAATCATGTACCACTTAATCTCATTCGGCGCCATTTCCAACTCAAAGCTGCTTTTGTCACCGCGGTAAACAGTAGTCTTCTGTGGCTCATAAGTATTATTCACCACGCAGAATTTTCCATTCTTTACATAAGCATGGACTTCTACATTAAAGTTTGTGCTAAACCACTGATTTAAAACAGCCTCACCATGCGCACTCCACAAAATGCTTCGATATAAGATACGGCTGTTCTCAAAATTATATGGCAGACCGCTAATATATACGCTTCGACCCTTACCAAACTCATTTACAGCCATCTGTACTTCCTTTTCACGCTGTACAAGAATTTCTGTACCGGCATATGCGTACATACTCTTCTTTCCCTCTCCAAAGTCTACCGGCTTTGTTGTATCGGCAAGAATGAAATGATCCTGATGTTCTTCCCAGTTATACTTATCGTAATTCAAAGTAAATCCTGTCTCTTTCTCAACACCAATCAAATCCGCCAGCTGTAAGAAATGACCCTGGAATTGATGACCAGATGGTTCACCAACACCAATAAATCCACCTCCATTGTAAACAAATTCACGAATTGCAGATGAGATTTGGGGATTTTCCCAAACACTTCCACCAGTATGAGCTGTGTCACCATCTCCAACATTGATAATAACATCAATATCCTTTAATATATGCGGATTTTGAAGAATATCATCAAATGAAATGAAGCAAACATCAAATGGTGCTCCGCTAAGTGCCTCAATAATTCCAGCATAGCTATAATTTTGCTTCTGATACAGCGCATGATGTACCATATGACATCCCCAGCTGCGAATCTTGCCCCAGCTATTGAGCACTGCCACCTTTTTCACACAATATGGTGTCGTTCCCTTTGCATTTTCATATAACTCACGAAACTCATTACATACATCCTCAACATACTGTAAAAATTCAGGGAAATCGAGTGTCAGTTTTAAGTAGCCGCCATATCCGATGCGATCAATCGGTTTTCTTAAAATCGCACGCCTTGCTGTAATCCAGTTTTCCTTTGCTTCCTTCACTGGATCTCCATTCTCATGGAATGTATCTGGGAAGAAGTAAGGCAGGAAA
>OHWC01000588.1_pt1 | contig 19103 bp, 18 predicted proteins | sample 1579541 | NCBI WGS metagenome assembly OHWC01 (sample SAMEA3882551, study PRJEB24775) | human gut metagenome | biome: human-associated habitat; feature: intestine environment; material: feces | place: Netherlands | collected 2009/2010
AAAAGAAAATAAAATAATAATAAAAAGAAAATAAAATAATAATAAAAAGAAAATATGTATAAAGGATGTATTAAAATATTACCATGAAAGTGTCTACCGATAGCAAAGACCTGTTCGAAGACATTAAGTTACAATAACCGTGCAGCATAGAAAAGCTTTTTTATTTGAAGTATTATCCTTTGTTATCCATCAACGGATCTACGAGATCTTTTATACTTATTTGATTATATATTTTGTCTTATTGTAACTGGATTGATATATATTTTCTAATCTTTATATATTTTCCTACTGTATCTACAAAATATTTATTTGCAAAATTGAATTTGACTTTAACTACGTCATTGATTATGATACTGAATATTTTGTTGATATCTCTAACGATAAATGTATATGCTACTCATTCTATTATGAATAAATTTGAAAATTCTTTTAACAATATTGTTATTATTTATATTATTTCGTCTCTTAGTTTATTTTATATTGATATTCTTCTATATTTTGTACTAAAACCATATTATACTTGTAAAATATAGAAATATGTGCTAAGCTATTATTGTCTTTTATGGACATCCCTCCTATATTATTATATTATTTTGCTGCCAGGCAATTTGTATAATAACATAGGAGTATTTTTTTACAATATTAAAGTTGTTTTAAACAATAAAATCGGGATTTTAAGAAACATTCTTAAATCCCGATTTTATTTAATATTATTTTTTAGAAAATTCTTTATTTGATTTTGATATATTTTCCTTATTAATAGCATTTTTATGTAAGTGTTCATTTTTTAGATTATCTTTAGCCACGGTCATTAATAATTTTATTCTATTTGCTTGGTTAGCTTCACTTGCACCAGGATCGTAATCAACAGGAGAGATATTTGCATTTGGATATTTTTCTCTAATTGTTTTTATTACACCTTTACCAACAACATGGTTAGGTAAACATGCAAATGGTTGAACACAAACAATATTTGGTATGTTGTTTTCAATATATTCAATCATTTCAGCAGTTAGGAACCAACCTTCACCTGTTTGATTTCCTATAGATAATACATCTTTAACAGCTTCTTCTAAATGCCAGATATTACATGGTGGTAAATAATTTTTCTTTGATCTTTCTAAAGCTTCTTTTGAATCTTTTTCCAATAAATCAATTAAGTTAATAGCTGCTTTTGATATTTTTGCAATAGTTGGATTAGTTTTTAATAAACTATTAAATGTAACTTTATGAGTAGCCATAAATTTTATAAATCCCATAAAATCTGGAAGAATAACTTCTGCACCTTCTTTTTCTAATAAGTCAGCTACAAAATTATTTCCAAATGGATGATACTTAATTAAAACTTCTCCAACAATACCAACTTTAGGTTTTTCAATAGAAGTATCTAACTCAATCTTTTCAAAGTCATCAACAATATCATAAATACTTTGCTTAAATTGCTTATTGTTTGACTTTCTTATTAATTCTTTACATTTTAACATCCACTTATCAAATAATGCTTGAGTTTCACCTTTATTTATTTCATAAGCTCTATTTTTAGTTAACATTTTTTGTAATAAATCTGCATATAATACACATTTTAAAAGTCTCTCTAATAAAGGTAAGGTTAATTTAAATCCTGGAACTTTTTCCATTCCAACAACATTAAAAGATATAACTGGGATATTAGCAAATCCAGCATCTTTAAGAGCTTTTCGTATAAATCCTATGTAGTTTGTAGCTCTACATCCTCCACCTGTTTGTGACATAATTAAAGCTGTTTTATTAGGATCATATTTACCAGATTGTAGAGCTTCTATCATTTGACCAGTAACCAATATAGAAGGATAACATGCATCATTATTTACATATTTTAATCCAGTTTCAACAGTTTTTTGAGTACAATCTCGTAATAGTACTAAATTATATCCTGCAGATTGCATAGCAGTTTCTAATAATTCAAAGTGAATTGGAGCCATTTGAGGACAAAGTATTGTATAGTCCTTCCTCATTTCTTTAGTAAATGTTTTTTTATGAATACCATAATCACCATTTTCATTAGAAGAATTGGCTGTAGATAATCTTTTATTCATACTTGCCAGTAATGAACGGATACGAATTCTAACAGCTCCTAAATTATTAACTTCATCTATTTTAATTAATGTATACATTTTTCCAAAGCTTGCTAATATTTCTTCAACTTGGTCTGTAGTTACTGCATCAACTCCACATCCAAAGGAATTTAGTTGAATTAATTCTAAATTATCATGATGACCAACAAATTCAGCAGCAGCATATAATCTTGCATGAAATACCCATTGATCAACAACTCTTAGAGGACGTTTAGCTTCTACTTCGTTTGCAACGCTATCTTCTGTTAAAACACATAGACCAAGGCTTGTAATTAATGTATCTATACCATGATTTATTTCAGGATCTGAATGGTATGGACGTCCAGCAAGTACAATTCCTTTTAGATTGTGTTTATCAATATATTCAACGGCTTCTTTTCCTTTTTCATATATATCATTTTTAAAATGATTATATTCTTCCTCCGCTTTTTTTGCAGCAGTCATTAATTCTTTTTTATTAAAATTATATTCTTTAAATTCATCTAATTCTAAAATTCTTTTTGTTAAATTTTTTGCATCAAAAGGTAAGAATGGATTTAAGAATTTTATTTCTTTATTTTTTAATTCTTCTACGTTATTTTTTAATACTTCAGAATATGAAATAACGATTGGACAGTTATAATGATTGTCTGCTTTATCATATTCTTTTCTTGAATAAGGCATACAAGGATAAAAAATAGTTTTTATACCACTCTGTATTAAGCTTATTATATGCCCATGTGAAAGTTTAGCTGGATAGCAAACAGATTCAGAAGGCATTGATTCCATTCCTTTTTCATATGTTTTTCTATTACTTTTTTCAGAAATGACAACTCTAAAACCTAAAGAAGTAAAGAATGTAAACCAGAATGGATAATCTTCATACATATTTAATACTCTAGGAATACCTATTGTACCTCTAGGAGCATCTTTTTCATCTAAAGGAGTATAATTAAATAATCGTTCTTGTTTATATTTTATTAAATTAGGAAGTTCACTGTTTCCAGTAACTATACCAGCACCTTTTTCACAACGATTACCAGAGATATGTTTATGACCATTGTTAAAGGTATTTATTGTTAGCAAACAATGATTTTCACATTTGTTACAACGGGCATGTGAAACTTTAATTTCTAAATTATCAATATCTTCGCTTTTTGAAATTGTTGAATAATATTCCATATCAAAATTAGCTTCATATTGTTGTCTGGCAAGAATAGAAACACCATATGCACCCATTAAACCAGAAATATCAGGTCTTATAACATCCTTTCCAACAATTTTTTCAAAAGCTCTTAAGACAGCATCATTATAGAATGTTCCACCTTGCACAACAATATAGTCTCCTAACGTACTTATATCTCTAACTTTCATAACCTTTTGAATAGCATTTTTTATAACAGAATAAGAAAGACCAGCAGAGATGTCACCAACGCTATAACCTTCTTTTTGAGCCTGTTTAATTTTAGAATTCATAAAAACAGTACATCTAGAACCTAAGTCTACAGGTCTTTTAGAGACAATTGCTTCTTTTACAAAATTTTCGATAGATAAATTAAGGCTTTTTGCAAAAGTTTCTATAAAAGATCCACAACCAGAAGAACAAGCTTCATTAAGCATAATATTATCTATAGCACCATTTTTTAAGCGAATATATTTCATATCTTGTCCACCAATATCTACAATACTAGTAACATTTGGCTGGAATTTTTTTGCAGCTGTATAATGGGCAATAGTTTCAATTTCATTTAAATCTACGTTTAAAGCAGTTTGAATTAATTTTTCACCATATCCAGTAACACCACTGAATAGTATTTTAGCTTTTTCAGGTAATACAGAATAAAGTTCTTTTAACATTTTCATAACACTTTTTAACGGATTACCTTCGTTATTGGCATATAAAGAATAAAGTAAATTATCCTCGTTGTCAGTTAAAACTAATTTTGTAGTCGTAGAACCAGCATCAATACCTATAAAACAGTCACCTTCGAAAGTTGATAAATCTTTTCTAGTAACTTTTGATTGCTCATGTCTATTCTTAAATTCATTATAAGCTTCTGTAGAATCAAAAAGTGGTTCAACAGGATGGCTAGTATTGTCTTGAGAATTTCTCAAATTATGAATTTTTTGTTTTAACTCTTCGATTGATATTGGAGTATTATGAATTGCATCTAAACAAGCGCCTTTGGCAACCAATAAATGTGCTTCCTCAGGAACTACTATTTCTTCAGGTTTTAAGTTAAGTGTTTCTATAAATCTTTTTCTTAGTTCAGGAAGATAATTTAAAGGTCCTCCTAAAAATGCAACAGTACCTCTTATTGGCCTACCACAAGCAAGTCCACTTATTGTCTGATTAACAACTGCCTGAAAAATTGAAGCAGCTATATCAGATTTTTCAGCGCCCTCATTTATTAAAGGTTGAACATCTGTCTTAGCGAAAACACCACAACGAGAAGCAATAGGATAAATTGTAGAATAATCTTTTGCAAGCTCATTAAGGCCGGCTGTATCGGTATCTAGTAATGAAGCCATTTGGTCAAGAAATGCACCTGTACCACCAGCACAAGTTCCATTCATTCTTTGCTCTATAGATTGATCGAAGTATATTATTTTAGCGTCTTCTCCACCTAGCTCAATAACTACATCAGTTTGAGGTATAAACTTTTCAACAGCTCTTTTACAAGATACAACTTCTTGAATAAAAGGTAGCCCTAAGAATGTAGCTGCAGACATTGCTCCAGAACCTGTAAGTGCAATAGTAAATTTACTGTTTGGAAATTTTTCTGGTAACGAATCTAAGACTTTGCAAACAGTATTCTTAGTATCTGAAAAATGTCTTGTATAATCTGAATATATTTCTTTTTTATTAGAATCTATAACTATAATTTTTACTGTTGTTGACCCTACGTCTAGGCCAACATGAAGTATATTTTCCATAAGTTTCTCCTTTCAATACTTTTATAAAAAAGTACAATTTCACAAAATAATTTTATACGGAAAAAGCTATTTTGTCAAATTGTAAAAATATGAAAATAAGTTATATTTTATACTTGTCTTTCATAATAATTAATCAAGAAAAAGGAGGGATAAAATGAAAAAAAGAGAAGGTTTTTTTATTGTTTTTTTCTTAATAGTATTAGTAGTAATTTTAGGATTTGTAATATACTATTTTAATAGAAATGATTTTAAAGAAAAGAATGAAATAATAGAAGAATATGTTCCAGAAGAAGAAGTAAGCGAAAATCAATTGAGAAATACAATTATTTCACTGTATTTTGTAAATAAAGAAAGCAAAGAAATTAATCCAGAAGCAAGAAATATAAATGCAAATGAATTATTAAAGGATCCATATAAATACTTAATAGAACAATTGATTTCAGGACCCAAAAATGAAAAACTAGAAAAAGCAATACCAGAAAATACAAAATTAAATAATGTAAAATTAATTGAAGATATATTATACATAGATTTTTCGGAGGATTTTATAAATAACGCACTAGAAGGAAAAGAAAACGAAGATGTAATTATTGAAACAATAGTAAAGACAGTTACAGAATTAAATGAAGTTAATTCTGTAAGAATATTAATAAATGGAGAGGAAAATAAATCTTTTAAAGATGGGGAAATAAGTTTTGAAAATAATTTTTTTAGACAAGATTATTAATTTTGTCTTTTTAAAAATTCAGCAAAGTTTTTAGTCTTTAATAAGATTGTAAATTTATTTAGAAAATTTTCAACTTGATATAAAGAACAAATTAAATTATTTTTTTTATTTGTAATTTCCTTTTTATCCATAGTTATACTTACCTCCAAATTTGAAAAAATTAAATATATAGTATATAATATGAAATGAAATTTATTATGTTGAGGAATAAAAATGAAATTAGAAAAAAATGAAAGAATAGACGATTTAGAATATAAAGGTCTAAAAATTATACAAAATGAAAATTATTTTTGTTTTGGAATAGATAGTATTTTATTAAGTGATTTTTCAAAAGAAATAAAAAAAGATAGTACAATATTGGATATTGGTACAGGAACAGGAATAATTAGTATTTTATTATCTAAAAAGACAGAATGTAAAAAAATATATGCATTAGAGATTCAAAAAGATATAGCTGAAATGGCTAATAGAAGTGTTAAATTAAATAATTTAGAAGATAAAATAACAATAATAAATGATAATATAAAAAACATACTAAATCATTTAAATGCAAATTCAGTAAATGCAATAGTTACAAATCCACCATATAAAAAAGAAAATAGTGGCGTGAAAAATGAAAATATTAATAAATTAATTTCAAGACATGAAATTACAGCAAATTTAGAGGATTTTATTGCTAATGGTAGCAAAGTTTTAAAAGATAAAGGTTCTTTTTATATGGTAAATAGACCAGAAAGATTAAGTGAAATAATTAATATATTTAAAAAATATAAAATAGAAGCAAAAAAATTGAGAATAGTTTATTCCAAACTTGATAGTAAGCCAAACTTAATTTTAATAAAAGGAGTAAAAAATGCAAAGCCATTTTTAGAAATAGAAAAACCATTAGTTATATATAATCAAGATAATTCATATACAGATGAAATCTTAAGAATATATAATAAAAAATAGGAGGAAAGATGAAAGGAAAATTATATATAGTAGCTACGCCAATAGGCAACTTAGAAGATATTACATTAAGAGCCATTAATGTATTAAAAGAAGTAGATTTTATAATAGCAGAAGATACAAGGCATTCTTTAAAATTATTAAATCATTTAGAGATTTCGAAGCCATTAATTAGTTATCATAGGCACAATGAAGAAAATAAAACAGAAGATATACTAAATAAAATAGAAGAAGGAAAAAATATTGCATTAATTTCAGATGCGGGGACGCCAGTTATTTCGGATCCAGGAGAATTTATTGTAAAAGAAGCAATAGAAAGGGAGATAGAGGTAATACCCATTCCAGGAGCTTGTGCAATTATAACAGCTTTAATGGCAGCAGGAGTAAATACTCGTAATTTTACATTCTACGGATTTTTATCGTTAAATAAAAAAATTAGAACGAAAGAATTAGAGCAAATAAAAGACAATAATAATACTGTAATATTATATGAGGCACCACATAAAATAAAAAATACAATGCAAGACTTAGAAAATTATGTAGATGATAGAAAGATTGTTATAGCTAGAGAATTAACCAAAATACATGAAGAATTTATAAGGGGGACAATAGACGAAATTAAAGATAAATTGCAAAATCCAAAAGGAGAATATGTAATAATAATAGATAAAAATGAAAATATCAATGAAAATGAAGAGAATAAATTAAGAGAGTTATCTATAGAAGAGCATTATAAATATTATGAAAAAATGGGACTAGAAAAAAAAGAAATAATCAAGAAAATAGCAAAAGATAGGCAAGTTGCAAAAAATGAAATTTATAAGCAATTTATAAATTAATTAGCCATAAAAAAGAGAACATCGAAATTATAGGATGTTCTTTTTTATTTAGAAATATACAAATAAAAAACTTAGAATAATTATGTATATTATTTTTCTTCATCTTCTATTTTTGATAGAGATGTAATACATTTTGGACAAATTAATTTATCTTTATATGTTACTAAATTTTTTGTATTGCCACAAAAAATACAATTAGGTTCATATTTTTTTAACACTATAGAAGAACCATCAACATATATTTCAATAGGATCTTTTTCTTTAATATCAAACTTGTTTCTTAATTCTATAGGAATGACAACTCTTCCTAATTCATCTACTCTTCTTACAATTCCTGTTGATTTCATGTACAATCCTCCTCATCCAAATTAAACGACAATTTATACTATAATAATAGCATATAAACTCGGATTGGTCAATAATTTAAGATTAAGAAAGTTTTCCTATTTTTGGAAATATTTTGTATAAAATTAAATTTAAATTAATAGAATGAAATATGGAGGAGAAATAATGTTAAATAAGTTGTGGCCATGTTTTATAGTAATTTCGTTTGTTTATGCAATGTTAAATTTTAATATGAATGAACTTAATAATTCTATTTTCGATTCATGTAAGCAAACAATTGAAATGCTCTTAAGTTTTATGGGGATTATGTGTATGTGGAATGGAATAATGGAAATTGTTAAAGAAACCACATTAATAAATAAAATAACAAAATGCTTATCTCCAATTATGAAGTTTTTATTTCCAGATGTAAAAAAGGATAATAAAGCATATAAAGAGATATCGATGAATATTGTTGCAAATTTTCTAGGTTTAGGAAATGCAGCAACACCATTAGGGCTTAAGGCTATAAGATCATTGCAAGAAGAAAATAAAAGTAAAGAAGAGTTATCTAATTCTATGGTAATGTTTATAGTTTTAAATACAGCATCTATACAAATTATTCCAACAACAGTAATTGCAATAAGAGCTTCAATGGGAGCGGCCAATCCATCTAGTATAATAGTTCCAAGCTATATGGCTAGTATTATAGCAGTTGTAATAGGAATATTAACTGTTAAAATTTTATCAAAAAAGGAGTAGAAAAATGGATTTTATAAATTATATTTCAGAAATTATAATTCCATTTATAATTGTGTTTATAATAGCGTATGGATTTATAGAAAAAAAGAATGTATATGATATATTTATTATAGGTGCAAAAAAAGGAATAAAAATTGTAATAGAATTATTTCCAACTTTACTCGCAATATTTTTAGCAATAAATTTATTAAAAAGTTCAGGTATAATTAATTTTGTGGTTAATTTAATGGAGCCATTGTTGGAAATGTTAAATATTCCTGTAGAGATAATGCCATTAGCAATATTAAGGCCAATTTCAGGTAGTGCATCTATGGGTATTGCTACTAATATAATACAAGAAAATGGAGTTGACAGCAAAATAGGATTAATTGCAGCAACAATAATGGGAGCAACAGAAACTACATTTTATACAATTGCTTTATATACTAGTTCAATAGGAGTAAGAAAAATAAGATTTACACTATTTGCATCATTACTTATAAACCTTGTAAGTGTTGCAACTGTAATTATTTTATTTAATTATATGTAGAAAAATGTCGAATGTTTTTTATTGACAAAGAAACAAAAAGGGAGTAATATAAATAAAATTAATTCAAAGAGGAAATATGTTTTTTAAAATATTAATTTTTATTTCAATTTATTTTTTTATAAAGAAAATTATTCAAGAAATTATTTCTAAAAAAATCCAAAAAAAGTTAAAAAGTTAATAATCTTACAGAAGGAGCAATTTTATATGCTTATAATTATTACAGCTCCCCCCAAAAAAGAAGAGATAATTGCATAAAAATAATATAATGTTCCTTCTGTAGCCCCCAATATATTTACCAATGATAAGTTTCGTTATTAGATATTTTAAAAGCTCTAAATAATTGTTCAACTAAAAATAATCTTATTAATTGATGAGGAAATGTCATTTTGGAAAAACAAATTTTTTCATCTGCTACATTCAAAACATCTTCGGATATTCCTAGAGTGCCTCCAATAATAAAAGTAATAGAACTATTATAATTAAGAGCTATAGAATCAAGTTTAGATGAAAAGTCTTCAGAAGAATATTGTTTACCTTTTAAATCTAAACAAATTTTATAAGAATCTTTTTTTAAATGAGCCAATATTTTATTTCCTTCAGAATTTTTTATATTATTAATAATTTTATCATTTAATTTTGAAGGTAATTTTTCATCAGGAAGTTCTACAATATTTAAATTGCAGTATTTAGAAAGTCTTTTTGAATATTCGTTTATTGCATCTTTTAAAAAATTTTCCTTAATTTTACCAATACATATTATATTAATAGATAACATAACAACCTCCTTATATTATTAGAAAGGAATAAAGAATTATGAATAGTAGTTAATATAAAATAAACTGCTATATAATTTTCATAGCAGTTTATAAGAAATTATATATTAAGAAACTGTAACTAACTTACTAGGTTCATTTCTATTAGCAACAGATACTCTTATAGAATTTTCGTCAAAGTTTTTACTTATTAATTCTTCTATAACAGTTTGATAAGCTAGTTCTGGAAAATTATTTTCTTTGCTTAAATGCCCAAGCATAACTTCTTGTAAAGATCCTTTGGACAAATAAGCTATTGTTTTACCAGCCATTTCATTAGGTAAATGACCATTTGGTCCCAAAATTCTAGTTTTTAAGTAATATGGATATTTTCCAGATTTTAATATTTCAGGATCATAATTAGATTCTAGTAAAATAAAAGAACTACCATCTAATTTATTTATTATAGAATTAGTCATATGTCCAATATCTGTTGCTATACTAATTTTATCATTATTATTTATAATATTAAAACCACAAGGATCTGCGGCATCATGAGGAATAGAAAAAGGGTCAACAGTTAAATCACCAATTTCGAATTTTTCATATGATTTAAAGGTTTTTTGATTTATATTATCAATGCGCTCTCTTTGTTTAGGCATTGCATCCCAAGTCTTTTCATTTGCATAAACAGGTATATTATATTTAGAAGATAACATCCCCAAACTTTGTACATGGTCAGAATGCTCATGTGTAACAATAACTGCATCTATATCAGAAATAGAAATATCATTAGAAGACAAAGCAGAAGTTAGTTTTTTTAAACTAACTCCACTATCTACTAATATTTTTGTATTATTACTTTCAACAAAAAGACTATTTCCCGTACTTCCACTATATAAACTTCTAAAATTTAACATTTAATTTCATCCTTTGCTTATTCAGACACTCTTTCTATTTTAGCACCCAATTGTCTAAATTTGTCTTCTATATGTTCATAACCTCTATCTATATGTTCTAGATTATAAACTTCAGTTTTTCCTTTTGCTATAGTTCCTGCTATTATAAGAGCTGCTCCAGCACGCAAATCTGAAGAATATACAGGTGCAGCAGACAATTCATTAACTCCTTGGAAAACAGCAGATTTACCAGAGGCAGTAATATTAGCTCCCATTTTATTTAATTCAGCAGTATATTGAAAACGTGAATCCCAAATACTTTCATTTATTATACTAGTTCCGTTAGCTATAGATAGAACAACACCCATTTGAGGTTGCAAATCTGTAGGAAAACCGGGATATGGTGCAGTTTTAATAGTTGCTTTAGTTGGTCTTTTAGAAGTCCAAACCCTTAAAGTATCTCCGTCAATATCTTCTACATGTGCACCGATTTCTAATATTTTAGCAGTTACACATTCTAAATGTTTTGTTATACAGTTTTTTATAGTAACATCACCTTTAGAAGCAACAGCCGCAAGCATAAAGGTTCCAGCTTCTATTTGGTCTGGTACAACTGAATATGTAGCATTACCATGCAAACTTTTAACACCATTAATTTTTATAATATCTGTACCAGCTCCACGAATATCTGCTCCCATAGTATTTAAAAAGTTTGCAACATCAACTATATGAGGTTCTTTTGCAGCATTATCTATAGTAGTAGTGCCTTCAGCAAGAACAGCAGATAACATTACATTTATTGTTGTACCAACAGATACAACATCTAAATATATAGAATTACCAATTAATTTTTTCGCTTTGGCTTGGATTTTACCTTGTGAAACATCAACCTTAGCACCTAATAATTCAAAACCTTTAATATGTTGATCTATAGGACGAGGACCTAAATTGCATCCACCAGGTAAACCTACTTCAACATCTTTAAATCTACCAAGTAATGAACCTATTAAATAATAAGAAGCTCTAAATTTTCTAGTTAATTCTAATGGTGCATGAGTAGATGTAATATTTGAAGAATCAATAGTTAAGGTATTGTCATTAACCCATGTAATTTTTGCACCTAACTCTTCTAGAATTTTACAAGAAATTTTAACATCACTTATATTAGGTACATTTTCTATTGTACAAGAACCATTAATTAAAAGTGTTGCTGGTAATATAGCAATTGCAGCGTTTTTTGCTCCACTAATTGTAACTTCACCCTTTAAAGGAGAACCACCTGTTATTATTAATTTATCCAAATTCATTACCTCCAATATATATTAAATAATATAATATTCATAAAAAATATAGTATAAAATCCATTATACCTAATAAAATATAACATAAAACAATTCTATTGACAACTATATTATAAATATTTTATTACTTTTACAAATTATTAAAAAATTCTACTATTTTAAATTTAATTTTTACACTACTATCAATATTCTTGTTATTACTATTTATAATATCATAACTTTCAGAATTTAAATTTTCTTTTAAAATATTTTTTGAATCATCAGGAACGACACCAGAAGAAGAATTAACAAAGCAAAGAGGAGGAAATAGTACGCACCACCAATTTTGACCGATAGATTCTCCTATTTCAATTTTTAAAGCGTCATAGTGTCCTGAGGGAAATGAGATATCACCATAAGATTTTGTAGGAAAATAAAAATTTCCGATAGAAATATTTATAGTATAATTATAACCATGTGAATGTATAGTTTCTAAAGCAATATTTTTAAAATCTTCTATGTGATTAGAAACAATGGAGATTATATCATTTTTTGAATTAGAATTAGATATTAATGTATTCATATAATTTATTATATTATCTCTAACAAGTAACTTTAAATTTTGGTCTTCTTCAGAATCGCTATTTGCAATTATATGTAATCTAAAGACACTAGAAGATAAATTGGCAGAAACACTCTTGGCGTAATTTGTGGAAAGCAAAAAAATATACAAGCAAAACAATATTGTTAAAGTAAAGATAAAAGCTAATTTCTTATTCATAACAACCTCCTAAATTTTATGTATTAATAGGAATATGAACAGAAATCAAAAAAAATATACAAATGAAAATAAAATAATTGTCGATGAATTTAAATAAAACAAAAATGGAAAATATTGACAAGAGAAAATAGCAATGGTAAAATTTGTAAATAGCCAAAAATAATTGGAGGGAATATTATGTATTATGAAAAAAATTTAAAGAGGATGTCTAGTTTCTACGTAAATGAGGTGCATTTAATAACAATGTTACTTCCATATATTGAAGGAAAGATTAGCGAAGATTGCAAAATTCATACAATTTTACAAAATGATTTAGAAAAAACAGTTAATGTATTATTAGAAAGATTAAACTTAAAAGATGAAGTAAAGCTAAAAATAAAATCAATAGATTGGAAAAGCAAAACAACAGAGGAATGTATAGACAAAGAAAAGAATATAAATAATAAAAGCATAAACTATATTTTAATAAATGGAGATTCAAAATTTATCAGTAAAGCAAATAATGTATTAGAAAAGCTTAATAAAAATAATGAAGATCGAAAACTTGTAATTATTAATTGCTATGATATTATTGAATTTAATAAAAATATAATTGATATTTTAAATTATACAGATAAGATATTAAACACATCTGGAGAACATGAAATAGAAGAAATTTTTCCCGAATATGTGAAAGAAAAAAAGAAAGCTTAAATATAAATTCCGTATATATTGACGAAAAAAATTTTATATTATAATATAGTATATGTCATTTATAATAATATAAAATTAAGAGAGGCAGATCAATGGAAAAAATTAATGAGGTAAAAGAAATACTAAAGAAGAATCATCAAGAGCAACTATTAATTTGCTATGATAAATTAGATAACAAAGGAAAAGAGAAGCTATTAGATCAAATATTAAGTATAGATTTTGACTTAATGAATGAACTATATGAAAACACAAAGAAAGAAATAAAAATAGGTGATGATAAAATTGAACCTATTGAATATGTGGATAAAGATAAATTATCTAAAGAAGAATATGAAAAATTAGAAAAAAAAGGAATAGAAATAATAAAAGAAGGCAAATTAGCTGTTTTAACAATGGCTGGAGGTCAAGGAACAAGGCTTGGATATAATGGACCAAAAGTTACATTTGACATAGGATTAGATACACATAAATCTTTATTTGAGTTAATTGAAGAACCAATTAAAGAAGCAAATAGTAAATACAATGTAATAATACCTTGGTATATTATGACTAGTAATGAAAATAATGCAGAAACAGTTAAATTCTTTGAGGATAATAAATATTTTGGATATCCAAAGGAAGGTATAAAATTCTTTATTCAAGGTGAGTTACCTATGATCGATAAAGAAGGAAAAATATTAGTAAATGAAGAAGGATTTTTAAAATTAGCGGCAGATGGACATGGCGGTGTCTTTGAATCAATGTTAAAAAGTGGTGTCTTACAAGATATGAATAATAAAGGAGTTGAATGGGTATTTATAGGACCAGTAGACAATCCTTTAGTAAACATGGTAGATCCGATATTTGTTGCAATTGCAGATAATAAAAAATGTATGGCAGCAGGAAAATCTGTTGTAAAAGCAAGACCAGAAGAAAGAGTAGGCGTATTTTGCAAAAGAAATTCTAAACCGAGCGTTGTAGAATATACAGAAATCTCAGAAGAAATGAGCAATAAAAAAGATGAAAATGGAGAATTAGTTTTTGGAGAATCTCATATTAATTGTAATTTATTTAATATAAAAAGAATAAATGAAATTGCAAAAAATAAGTTACCATACCATGAAGCATTTAAAAAAGCGAATTATATAAATTCAAAAGGAGAGTTAGTTACAGCTGAAAAACCAAATGCATATAAATTTGAAACATTTATATTTGATGCATTTCAAAGTATGGAAAGTATGGCAGTAATGAGAGTAAAAAGAGAAGAAGAATTTGCGCCAGTAAAGAACGCAGAAGGAATAGATAGCCCAGAAACAGCAAGACAACTATATATAAATTTTAATAAGAAAAATAAAAGATAAAACGAAGAAAAATGGGCGTTAAAGCCCATTTTTGTGTTAAAAGGAGGATAAAATGGAATATTTAAATGAATATAAAAAATGGTGTACAAGTGATGTTTTTGATGAAGAAACAAAAAAAGAATTATTAAATATAAAAGATAACAAAAAAGAAATAGAAGATAGATTCTATAAAGAGTTAGAATTTGGAACAGCTGGATTAAGAGGAATTATAGGGGCTGGAACGAATAGAATGAATATATATACTGTAGGAAAAGCTACACAAGGATTAGCCAATTACATTAAAAAGAATAATGGAGAAGAAAGAGGAGTTGCAATAGCATTTGACTCTAGACATATGTCAAAAGAATTTAGCGAAGAAGCAGCATTAATATTAAATGCAAACGGAATAAAAACATATTTATTTGATTCTTTAAGACCAGTACCAGAGTTATCTTTTGCTGTAAGAGAACTAAATTGTATAGCGGGAATTATGATAACAGCAAGCCATAATCCACCAAAATACAATGGATATAAAGTTTATTGGGAAGATGGAGCACAAATTGTGCCACCTGTAGATAAAGACATAATAAATGAAGTAAAAGCAATAGAAGATTATAAAGAAATTAAAAAAATATCTAAAGCAGAAGGCGAAAGAAAAAAACTATATACTGTAATTGGAAAAGAAATAGATGAAAAGTATATGGAAGCATTGGAAAAATTAGTATTAAATCCAGAAATTATAAAGAAACAAAAAGATTTAAAAATAGTATATACGCCGTTACATGGAACAGGAAATATACCTGTAAAAACAATTTTAAATAAATTAGGATTTGAAAAGGTATACATTGTAAAAGAAGAAGAAAAACCTAATGGGGACTTTCCAACAGTAGATTATCCAAACCCAGAAGATCCAAAAGCATTCAAATTGGCGCTAAAATTGGCAAAGGAAAAAGATGCTGATATAGTATTGGCAACAGATCCAGATGCAGATAGACTAGGGGTATATGCAAAAGATTCAAAAACAGGAGAATATAAATCTTTTACAGGGAATATGTCAGGTTTATTAATTGCAGAATATGAATTATCACAAAAAAGAGAGAGAAATAATATTCCGCAAAATGGAATATTAATAAAGACTATAGTTTCTTCAAATTTAGCAGATGCTATTTCTAAAAAATATAATATACAATTAAAAGAAGTATTAACAGGATTTAAATATATAGGAGAGCAAATAAAAATATTTGAAAAAACAAATGAAAATACATATTTATTTGGTTTTGAAGAGAGTTATGGATGTTTAATAGGAACACATGCAAGAGATAAAGATGGAATTGCAGCTGTAATGGCACTTTGCGAAGCAGCAGCATATTACAAAGAAAAGGGATTTACATTATGGGATCAAATGATAAACATATATGAGGAATATGGTTATTATAAAGAAGACTTGCTATCAATAACATTAGAAGGTGTTGAAGGAGCAAGCAAAATAAAGGAAATGATGGAGAACTTAAGAAATAATATTCCAACAAGAATAGGAGAATATAAAGTAGAAAAATTTAGGGATTATAAAACAGAAAAAATAATCAATATGGAGACCAAAGAAGAAGAAAAAACAGGATTGCCTGAATCCAATGTACTTTATTTTGATTTAGAAAATGACTTTTGGGTATGTGTAAGACCATCTGGAACAGAGCCAAAGATAAAATTCTATGTAGGAGTTAAAGGAAGTAACATAGAAGATGCAGAAATAAAAGTAAAAAAACTAAAAGAAGACCTAAATGAAATAATTGAAATGTAATAACACAAAAAATAAAGTCAATATATTAAATATTGGCTTTATTTTTTAAACGTCTAATTAAGTTTAAAATTAATTGTTGATCTGAAATATCCATATCTTTTAATTCATCTGTTATAGTTGTAACAATAGCGATTGAATTGTCTTCAAAAAATTGATTAAATAGTTGTGTTGGATTGGTATCAATAGCTTTACAAAGCAAGATAATATTATATATGCTGGCATTATATTTATCATTTTCAAATTTTGATAGATATTCAGGTGTTAAATCACTTTTTTCTGCTACTTCTTCTTGTGTAAATTTTTTACTTTTTCTAATTTGTTTATAAGTATTACCAATAATTTTATTTGCTTCTTTTAAATCCATGTGCTATCCTCCTAAAAAATTTATATTAAGTATAACAGCACTTTCACAATAATTTAATGAATTAAATAACAAAAAACTACATTTAAATTGAATTATAATTAAATTAATCATTCCAACCTTTAATTGTACTTCGTTTTATAGCCCCATATATATTAGCTCTTATGTGAGGTATTTGCTTATTTAAATCGTATAATAATTGCTTTATATCTTCACGTTTAGATTTCCCATCCATTGGACAAGCTTTAGGCATAACATTAATGTTATTATTTTTTATAAAACTACGAATCTGCTTTTCACTAATATATATTAGTGGTCGGATTAAAGTAATTTTAGACCTATCCATATAAGAAATAGGTGCGAAGGTAGAAATGCTGCCAGTATACAAAATATTCATAAGAAATGTTTCCAATACGTCGTCCTCATTATGACCTAAAGCGATTTTATTGCATCCATGTTCAATTGCAGTACTATTTAAAATACCACGTCGCAAATTAGCACAAAGAGAACAAGGATTTTTTTCTTTGCGAATGTCAAAGACGATTTCTTTTATATCGCTATTTACAACATATAATTGGACACCAATTTCGTTACAAAGCTCATATAAAATTTTAACATCAAAAAATTCAAATCCAGGATTGATAGATATAGCTATTAAATCAAACTTTTTAGGATAAAATCTTTGTAAACTTTTAAGAGCTTTTAATAAAGTTATAGAATCTTTCCCTCCTGATAAAGCTACAGCTATTTTATCACCATCATCTATCATATGAAATTCTTCAATTGCTTTTCTCATTGAACCTAATATTTTTTGCATAACAAAATCCTTTCTTAACTTTTGTTATTATACCTAAAAAATGGATAAAATTCAATAGTTTTAAAATTCCTGATGAGTTAACTTGAAAAAAAATTGTAAAATTGGTATAATACAAAAGTATTATAAATATGCACTTATAGCTCAGGTGGATAGAGCGCTCCCCTCCTAAGGGAGAGGCCGCTGGTTCGAATCCAGCTATCCCAACCAGAAAGCAACCGGCTTTATGAAAAGTCCGCTGTCCGTTATGGGCGGCGGACTTTTTCAAAGAAAGGACAAAAGTATGGGTGACCACAAGCTTGCCTGGATTCTCGGAATCGTGACCGTCGTGTATCTGATCGCCATGGTCCTGCTGTTCTGGCGCTATCGCCGGGCGATGGATCAGCTTTCGGACAAGATGCGGGAGTGCCAGGAAAAAGAGGCGGCAGAAAAACTTGCCGAAGCACAAAATCAACAGACAGAGGGCATCACTGCGATCTACCGCAAGCCGGATGCGCCCGAACCGGAAGAAGTGCCGGAAACAGAGACGGAGGAAACACCAGAGACAAAAAAAGCGCAGTCTGAATCCTAACAGACTGCGCCGGACGGATGCTTTTGCGGTGCGGTTTCTCACGCACAAACGTAATATTTGTTGTCCAGTTCGATGATGAATACGGTGACTTCGTCACAATAGGTGGTGTCTGTGCCGTTGGTGATGACCGGCTGTACGGTGAGGGTCTTGCAGCTTTCCATGTGTTCTGCGCAGTAGTTGCTGTCGCCGTTCAGCTCGTCCAGCATACCGGTGAGGTATTCTGCGTTAGAGCCAATCTCATCCTGTTTCAGGCATCCGTTTACCATGATCTGAGAGAACGTAAAAGCGCCGCCCATCTGGTCTTCATAGCTTTTCTTCTGCTGGGATACATAGGCGCTGTCGTCCAGCAGGTCGCCGTAGGCATTTTTGTAAAGGGATTCCATGTATTCCGAAACGGTGCAGGACTGAAACAGTTCTACATCTTCGTTCTGGATGGAACCGTAGTAGTTTGCCAGAGCATCCAGTTCGCCGTCCTCCAGAAAGCGTTTGTCATATTCCAGCGGCACGGCACGGCTGGTGTCGTCACGCATGGTTGCGCCGTATTCCAGGTCTTCCATGTCCACGTTGATGCCGGATTCGCTGCTGGAAGAAGAATCGCCGGAACATCCGGCAAGGCTGGTGCAGAGCAGTGCGGCGGCAGCGGCACAGGTCAGGATTCGCCGGAGGGTATGGGTTC
>OHWC01000616.1_pt1 | contig 18484 bp, 12 predicted proteins | sample 1579541 | NCBI WGS metagenome assembly OHWC01 (sample SAMEA3882551, study PRJEB24775) | human gut metagenome | biome: human-associated habitat; feature: intestine environment; material: feces | place: Netherlands | collected 2009/2010
TTTCAGAATAGATTCGAACTGAAAGTTGTTTTTCATTTTTTCCCTTTGGGGAATGTCTCGGCTTTCTCTTAGGAGACGATTTTTATATTCATTTGACTAATAGAACATATACATATATCATACCGTTTGAACATGAAAATGTCAAATGCTTTTCTAAGAGGATGATCATGGTGAGGTAAAAGAGCGGGATCTGATATGTGAAATAGCTTTTACAGGACTTTTTTATGTAAAGCCGAATGTTCTGAAACGCATATACAAAAAAGCACGACTAATTTTCAATTAAAAGAAATTTGGTCATGCTTTTTATATAAGTCAAAAATCTTTCCTAAAAATTAATATGCCCCTGCAGCCAGATTTGTGCCTTCAGCCGTCTTCCAACTGCCGGTTCGCCAATCACCTTTTCAACCGGTACGCATACATCAAATTGAAGCTCATTGGTTTCAACTGTAAGAACATAAAGTTTTTTCCCGGTAAGAAAATTTTCGATGGTATCGATATTCAGAATCTCACCAAGGATCGCATACTGGTCACATTCAAGACCAGCTGGCATAAAATGCGTATCGACAATACTGTAAATATCTTCCCCGCGAATTCTTTTTGATACTGCGGCATAGGTGTCGATGTCGTCAAGCGTAAGGCTTTCAATGGCATCGGGATTCCCTTCCTTTGCTGCGCTCATAAGCATCATCCGGTTGCGGAGATCTTTCGCTCTCTTGTCCGCAGCACCTGCATCCTTTGCGACCGGAAGCAAAATTTTCCCACTTAAGGCAAGCCCAGAAAAGGTTATAGAGATTGAACTTTTGTTCAGACCACCGAGAGTGGCTTCTTTTATGTATTCCATTCCGTTCTGGATATGGAAAATGATACTGCAGCCGAGCTTTACATCTTCGCAGACACCAATATAGGTCGGTGAGGATGCTTTCTGTTCTACTGCAATATCAGCATAAGAGCTGACTCCACTGCCTGAAAAATATGGGAAATAGCATTCTCTGCGGAACTCTTCATCATTTTCATCGATAAAGCCGCAGGAAGAAATGCCAATCCCGTTGCCGTATTCCCTGCGAAGCTCACAGAGATCTGTGTGCTCGTCCAGGGCAATACGGTCATATCCGGAAAATTTCTTTTCGGATTCAAGAAGAATCTGATACCATTCGCGTTCAGATGCGATATCGTGGAATCCGATAGCGTTTAAATATTTATGCAAAATTTACCTCGTTTTCTATCTGATTTCAGACTTACCGCCCATGTATGGACGAAGTACTTCAGGAATGCGGACAGAACCGTCTGCCTGCAGATTGTTCTCGAGAAATGCGATCAGCATTCTCGGAGGAGCTACTACTGTGTTGTTCAGTGTGTGTGCGAAATATTTGTTTCCGTCACTTCCTTTTACACGGATGCCAAGACGTCTTGCCTGTGCATCACCAAGGTTAGAACAGCTTCCTACTTCAAAGTATTTCTTCTGTCTTGGAGACCATGCCTCTACGTCACAAGATTTTACTTTAAGGTCGGCAAGGTCACCTGAACAGCATTCCAGTGTACGAACCGGGATATCAAGAGAACGGAACAGATCAACAGTGTTTTTCCATAATTTATCATACCATTCTTTGCTTTCTTCTGGTTTGCATACAACGATCATTTCCTGTTTTTCAAACTGATGGATACGGTACACACCTCTCTCCTCGATACCATGAGCTCCTTTTTCTTTACGGAAACATGGAGAATAGCTGGTCAGAGTCTTTGGCAACTGCTCCTCATCGATCATCGTATCAATAAAGCTTCCGATCATGGAATGCTCGGAAGTACCGATCAGATACAGATCCTCGCCTTCAATCTTGTACATCATAGCATCCATCTCATCAAAACTCATAACACCGGTAACAACATTACTTCTGATCATGTATGGCGGAATGCAGTATGTGAATCCACGGTCAATCATAAAGTCACGGGCATAAGCCAGAACTGCTGAGTGCAAACGGGCAATATCCCCTTTCAGATAATAGAAACCGTTTCCGGCTACTTTTCTTGCACTGTCAAGATCAATACCATCAAATTTCTCCATGATTTCTGTGTGATACGGAATCTCGAAATCCGGAACAACCGGCTCACCGAAACGCTCAACTTCTACGTTCTCACTGTCATCTTTCCCAATCGGAACAGACGGATCAATGATATTTGGGATGGTCATCATGATTTTTTTGATTTTCTCCTGAAGCTCGCCTTCCTGTGCCTCAAGTTCTGTCAGACGCTCTGCATCTTTGGCAACCTGCTCTTTTAATGCCATAGCCTCTTCTTTTTTTCCCTGTCCCATCAGAGCACCAATCTGTTTGGAAATACGGTTTCTGTTGGCACGCAGATCATCCGCTTCCTGCTGAACTGTTCGGGATGATGCATCTAATTCGATTACTTCATCCACCAGACCAAGTTTGTGATCCTGAAATTTATTTTTGATATTCTGTTTTACAATATCCGGGTTTTCTCTTAAAAACTTAATGTCAATCATAGCTTCCTCCTGAGGAAATTTTATTCTTTCAAAAGTATACACTGATTCACAGCAATATTCAAGCCTTGTTCCTTGTGTTCTGGATAAATTTTGTATCGAATTTTGTATCGGTAAACCTTTTAATCACACAAGCAAGATCTATTCCCGGCGTAACGCATCAATTGGTTTCAGATTTGCTGCTTTATAAGATGGCAGTAATCCGAAAATAATTCCAATTCCCATAGAAAATCCAACTGCAATGATTGCCGCCGGGATACTGATAACCACAGGCATCTCACTAACTTTAGAAATCACCTCCGCGAGCACGATTCCTGCAATTACACCGATGATACCACCAAGGCTGGTCAATACGGCTGCCTCTGTCAGAAACTGACCGAGAATATGGCTCTTCTTTGCTCCGATCGCTTTTTTCAGCCCAATTTCCTGTGTGCGTTCTGTCACAGATACTAACATGATATTCATAACACCGATACCGCCGACCAGAAGCGAAATACCTGCAATCCAGATCAGCATGCGGTTTGTGGACTGGCTCAGTTCCTGAATATCCTGTGCCTGTTTTAACAAATCCTGGCCTTTATATTGGATTGTACTATCAGAAACACTGAGATTTGCGTTCAGGATATCTGCCACCGCCTGACCTGCAGATGCCATGGAATCTGTATCTGTTGCTTTTAAAACCACACTCTGTGGTTCATCATACTGAAATACAATCGGCCATGTGGCAGATGGAATAAACACTCTGCCACTGCTATCCTGCATGTAAGTATAATAGTCATCCATAGAATTGATCACTGGTTCAAAACCATCTTTTTTATCTGCAATTCCAACTACAATATACGGTTCTCCCTGAATCTCGATGGTCTTTCCTATCGCATCGGCTCCCTGAAATAACGAAGATGCACTATCCCGATCTAAAATTGCCACTTTTCTGTATTTCGCATAATCATTACTGTCAAACCCACGGCCCTCCTTAATGCTATAACTGCAGGTATCCAGATAATTTGCATCAACCCCCATGACATAACCACCGGAAAGAGATGTATTGCCATAACATACCGTATCATAACCCTGACGGCTGGTATAGCGGGATGCTTCCTCCACACCATCCACTGCCAGAATCTGCTGCATAGTATCATCACTGATCACCGGAACACCATCCGGAATTCCGTTATAATCCATCTCGTAAGTCCATTCATCCTGATAAAGTTGAACTGTCACTGCATTATTTCCGGCACCTACCAGATTCTGTTTGATCTGCTCATTTGTTCCCTGAATTGTGGAAACAATTGCAATAATTGCACCAATACCGATAATGATGCCAAGCATCGTCAGAAAGGAACGCATTTTATGAGACCAGATGCCCTGAAAGGACAGTCTAATATTTTCTAACATTTCACGCACCTCCCCTTACTAATATGAGCCATCAGAATCCACCGCACGGACACCCTCTTTTGCCGTTTTTCCATATGGAAAGGCAATGCGGTCATCTTCACTCAATCCGGCTTTAATTTCAATTGTATCTCCGTAAATGATTCTTCCTGTTTTCACATACTGTTTCACCAGACGATCATTCTCATCTGCTTTCAGTACATAAGACTTTCCATTTTCCGTACGGACATATCCTTTAAAAATATAAAGAGAACTTCCTGTTTCATCATCGGAAACTGTCATGGTCAGATCCACATATTCGCCATTTCGAAATCCTGACGTATCTTCAATATAAGCGACAAATGGGTAGTAAGACACATTATTATTGCCTTCTCCATAAGAAGAAACATCCGTGGAAGGATAGTTTTTAATCTCGGTAATCTCTGCCTCGCAGCTTGATCCGCTTTCCCACGAAGACACACTGACCATCTGCCCCGGTTTTACCTTATCCAGAAGTAATTCGCTGATTCCTCCTGTCACATATAGACCTTCCGAACCTGTCACCTCCATAAATGGCGTACCGTCATTTGGCAGATTGTCTTTATCCTGCAAATTTTTTACTATACCGGTAACCGTAGCATATATCATTCCATCGGAACTCTGCGCTTTCAGTTTTTCTACTTCCAGTTCCGCTTTTCGCTTATTCAGGTCCAGCTCCTTGATTTTTTTCTCCTGCTCCGCGATCATGTCATTTAATTCCGCCTGGGTGTAACCGCCTGCATTTGATATTCCGTCATTGACAACACTCGTATCATCCTCTGCCTCTGATGCATCATTTGAAATCTGGCTGTGATCATATACGGACCATTTTGTATTTCCATCAGGCACAGCGATCTGTGCACCGTCCACTTCCCATGCGGTCACAAGTTCTCCGGAAACTTCATTATTTTCCCGAATCTCGAATACAGCATATGTTTTTTCTTCTGCCAGCTGGCTTAAAAAGTCTCCCGTCACATAAGCTGATTCTGTACACAGGTAACGATAAGGATTCTCTTCGCTGCCATCTGCGCTGTTCTGATTATATGGAACGGCAGTCCAGGAAATATAGTTGTATGCATTTCCTGCCATCTCCTGCACATGTGGTATATCAGGTTCTGGCGTCACCGGATTGGCCGGCTCCACATATGGTTTCGTATTTTTTAATTTTTTTAAATCATTCTGAGCAATAGTAATCTGATTATTCAGATTTTCTACTTCCAGCTGTTTTCCCTGTAAATTCAGGGAAGCTACTGTCGTATCAAGTGCCAGCAGTTTATCACCTTTCTGCACCTGCTGTCCTTCCTTTACATACACCTCTTTGATTTCATCCGTATTCGTAATTTCCACAGACTGAGAATAATCATTCGTAATCATTCCGGAGCTATTAACATCGTCTCCCCAATATCCACTATTTAAATCTGCCACAGACATCACTTCCGCTGTCATTTTGGCGCGCTGTACATAGACACCGGTTCCGATGCTGCCTCCTGCAATAGCTGCAACAATGGCGATCACAAGAACACGTTTCATGACTTTCCTATTTTTCATTCTGCCGCCTCCTCTATCTCACCATCAATGATGTGGATCACACGTTTTGCATAAGACGCAATCTTTGCATCATGCGTGATCATGACAATGGTCACACCTTCCTCATTCAGACGGTCAAAAAGCTCCATGATCTGTCTGCCGGACTTGGAATCCAATGCTCCCGTAGGCTCATCAGCCAGCAAAATCTTCGGATTGTTCACCATAGCACGGGCAATGGCTACACGCTGTTTCTGACCGCCGGACAGCTGCGTTGGTTTGAATTCCACACGATCTGCCAGCCCCACACGATCCAGTGCAGCAGCCGCACGTTTTTCCCGATCCGGCTTCTTTACTCCTGCATAAATCAGAGGCAATGCTACATTTTCCAGTGCGCTCTCTCTGGGCAGCAGATGAAAACTCTGAAACACAAACCCGATACTGTTCAGTCTGACATCTGCAAGTTCCCGGTCTTTGCATTGTAAAACATCCTGCCCCGCCAGTTCATAGCTGCCACTGGTAGGCAGATCCAGGCATCCGATGATATTCATTAATGTCGTTTTTCCGGAACCGGAAGGTCCCATGATTGCCACATATTCTCCCTCTTCCACCGAAAGACTCACATCTTTTAATACAGGAACTACCAGTTTTTCCTGCTGATAATCCTTATAAATATGACTAAGATTTAAAAGCATATGCCCCTCCTATTCTGCCGCCGGAGTGTCTGCACTTCCTGTGTCAGCACCTGAATCTCCATCTACGACCGGCTGCATATCACTTTCATCTACCATACCGGCATCAGCATCCTCGTCCATACTATGAGCATCTGTTTCGCCATCAGAAGAAAGATCCTCTTCCACCATTCCTTCATCTACATTTGTAGTTGTCTTTAAACCTATACGGAACCCAGATACCGGCCATGCGATATAATCTGTCAGCTCCAGACCGGATGTAATTTCATACAGATCCATGCCTTCGTCATATTTCCCAAGTTCAACTGTACGCTTCTCCAGTTTACCTTTTCCGTTATCTGCCCATACATATGGTGTATCCTCGTCTTGCACAATATATCCACTGTAAAGCCAGATTCCTTCTTTCTCATCCATCTGTCCTTCATCCAGCTCCACATACAGATGCTGTCCAAGCATCAGGCCATCTGCGGAATCAAGTTTTACATAAAATGGATATTTGCTGGACTGATTGTCAGAATTGGAACCATCATAAGACGTGTTGTTATTATTCGCCTGCTTATTTTCTGTATCAATTTTCTCAATTGTTCCTGTCCATGTCTTTGTCTCGTCTACTCTGGAACGTAAAATCACACTCTGCCCCTCGGAAAGACTGTATACATTTGTCTCATTAACAGTCCCTTTCACACGGTAATCGCCAACAGTCAGGATTGACATAAATGGCTGTTGGTTACCATGCTCATCTGTACTTTCGTTTTCATTAATGGATTTTACAATACCGTTGATTTTGCTGCTCACGGTTGACTGGGACATCGTATCTTCCATCTTCTGAATCTCTAATTTCTTACTCTGCTGTTCAAATTCAGACTGCTTGATGGAAGTTTGCAGACTCTGGATCTGCACCGTATAATTAAACTGCTCATCCTTGGATGCTGTATTTTTTTCTGCTGTCAATGTTTTGATCTGATTGTTGTAGTCTGTGATCTGATTTGCAATGGTTTCCAACTCCAGTTTTGCCTGCGCGATCTGCAGACTCAGATCATCTGTCTTGTACTCGAATAATGGAGTTCCCTCCTGCACTTCGTCACCTACGGATACAAAAATTTCTTTCACCGTCTGGTCTGATGTCAGATTCACGTCCCAGGTATCCTGAGATTCCACAACACCCATATAACGGTTCTGTCCGCCTCCATTGCTACCGTTTACCAAAGACTGTACGGACTCCACATAGGCTGCATCTCCACCGCCACTGCTTTTCCCCAATTTACCTTTCAGGAAAAAACCAACTGATACCGCAGCAATTGCAACGATGATCACAACTGCTAAAATGATTTTTTTCTTCTTGCTCATATCGCACTCCTCCTATAATCAGGAAATCAACCCGCCATTACAATCTGTTCTGCGTAAATTCAAGTCGAACGCACGTGAGACTTGGTGCGCGATTCTGGTTAGTATAAACTAACATGTCCATCTCAGAATCACTGCACATCTACACTTCGTTTCGGTCATGACAAACAAAAATGGCTACAGATTTCCTTTCTGTAACCATTTTAACATGACGTAATTTTTAATACTATTAAGATACCCTTAATTTTTATTTTTGACTTCTGCAATAGAGGCTTATTCCGCGTTCAGATTCGAAAAAAGTTCAATACTACGTTTCAAAATTCCTTTCATCTGTGCAATAGCGATTCCATAATTCGTAAACGGAACCTTCTGATCCTCCGCACACTTCATGCGGTATTTTACTTCCCTTTCATTCAGCATGCAGCCACCACAGTGGATCACCAACGCATATGATGTCAGATCTTCCGGAAATTCCGTTCCTGAACTTGTCTCAATGATAAGTTCTTTTCCTGTATGCTGCTTTAACCAACGCGGGATCTTGACGGTTCCGATATCATCACATTGACGATGGTGCGTACATCCCTCGGAAATCAGGATTTTATCTCCATCCTTCAGATGGTCAATAGCAGCGACTCCATTTACCGCAGTCTCAAGGTAACCTTTATACCGTGCCATCAAAATAGAAAACGATGTAAGCGGAATTTCCTCTGATACCTCCTCCGATACCTGTTCAAATACCTGGCTATCGGTAATGACCATGGCAGGACTTTTGCCAAGCTGCTCCAATGTCTGCTTTAATTCGCTTTCTTTTACTACTATGGCTGCTGCATTTGCTTCCAGTACATCCCGAATTGTCTGTTGCTGCGGCAGAATCAGACGTCCTTTTGGTGCCGCTGAATCAATTGGTACAACCAGAACCACGAAATCTCCCGGATGCAACAGATCTCCTACAATTTTCAGTGTCATATCCTCATTTGGAGTCAGTTTTCCGATACACTCTTTTAGTTCATAGATGCCGGCACCGGTAAGTGCACTGACATATTGTTCCTGACCTGAGGAAAGCAACGCATTTTGCTCTGCTTTTCTTTGTTCAGATACATTATTCTGACAGACTTTTTCTGAAATTTCATCAGAAAGTAAATCAGCCTTATTATTTACAATAATATATGGAATTTCTTTTTCCTTGAAAATACGAATCAGTTCTTCATCACACTGCTTTTTGCCTTCTGTGGCATCCACTACAAGCACAGCAATATCAGTTTTGTTCAATACCTGTTTTGTTTTTCTGACACGCAGCTCACCCAACGCGCCTTCATCATCAAAACCGGGTGTATCAATAATCATTACCGGTCCGATTGGCAGCAATTCCATAGATTTATAAACCGGATCTGTGGTCGTTCCCTTCGTGTCCGATACCACAGCCAGTTCCTGCCCGGTCACAGCATTTACGACGCTGGATTTTCCTGCATTTCTTCTTCCAAAAAAGCCAATATGTACACGATTGGCACTCGGTGTACTATTTAATCCCATTTTTTTACACTCTCCTTTACGTCATTCTTATAATGCGAATATTGGGTAGAATTGCGAGAGTACGAAGTACGGAACAATTCGTAAGGCATCTTTTGACCCCAACATCATTTTTATTGTAACACCAGTATTTTTTTCTTACAATAAAAAGCGAACGTTTTGTGCTGCAAAACAAAAATCAAAAGTTCTTGCATTACAAAAACTTTTGATTTTCAATCACAACTTCTTACAACATATATTGACAGATTATTTTTACTGCAATGCTTTCTCCGCATATTCTGTAGTTACAACGTCCTGATAATCTGGCCGTTTTTCCAGCTGACCGGCACTTTCAAGAATATCTAACAGCAATGTAAAACTATCCTCTGAAAACACAAGATCTCTCTTCCATGTATCCTGCTTCTGATAACGACGGATGATCGTTGTGATAGTTGCCGTATCTGTCTCAGAAAACTGCGGCTGAATGCTGGCTGCAATTTCCTCCGGTGTATGTGTATTGACATATTCCATACCTTGCTGCAATGCATTAGTAAATGCCTGGATCACATCCGGATGTTTCTTTATATAGCTCTGTTTTGCACTGAAGGCTGTATATGGCACATAACCGGAATCCACCCCCAACGATGCCACCACATAGCCGGCTTTCTCCTGTTCCAGTAACGTTGCACCAGGTTCAAATTCCACCGTATACGCTCCCTGTCCTCCGGTGAAAGCTGCTCCCGTAGAGCCAAAATCAATACTTTGGTCAATGTTTACTTCAGACGGTTCAATACCATTCTGTTTTAAAATGTACTCAAACACCATTTCCGGCATGCCACCTGCTCTACCGCCAAGTACATCCTCACCGATCAGATCTGACCATTTGAAATCATTCATTTCTTCCCTTGCAACAAGAAAATTTCCTGCTCGCTGCGTCAGCTGTGCAAAATTGATGACCGGATCTTTGCTGCCCTCATTGGCCGTGTACACGGTTGTCTCCGGTCCCATAAACCCAATGTCAGCTTCTCCGGAAAGTACAGCGGTCATAACCTTATCCGCACCGAATCCTGTCACCAGATCCAGATCAATACCGGCATCTTTAAAATATCCTTCTTCAATTGCTACATACATCGGTGCATAAAAAATGGAATGTGCCACCTCATTTAAGGTCACTTTCTGCAATGCAGGTTCTTCGCCGTTTTTCTCAGGTTCAACAGAACTTTCTTTTTTTTCAGAGCTATCAGCAATCTCATCCGGAACCGATGTCTGACCGCATCCCATTAGTAACATTCCTCCGACAACAGCGATACACGTGAACATAGAAATTACTTTTTTTACACTCTTTTTCAAAACAACCTCCAAAAACTATCGTAGATTTTTCTTTTTAATATATGTGGACTGTTTGTTTTTGTTCCTATGTACATATTTATGATGTGAATGTCAAAAGTGTAGCATTGTTACACATGAATGCATACTTTTTTATAAATGACTTGCCCACTCTCACCCACCTTGTTATACTCTCTATATAACCTTTTCCCATCACGCATGTAAGATCTGGTGCGTGATTTATGACTTTGGGGGGATATTTATAATTATTGGAGGGACAAACATATGATTTATTTTCGCTCAGACTACAGTCAGGGCGCACATCCAAAAGTCATGGATGCGCTGGTAAAAACAAATTTTGAACACACAGACGGATACGGATTAGACGAACACTGTGAACACGCAGCCCGTATGGTACAGGATCTGATTGACAATCATGATTGTCATGTACATATGATGGTAGGCGGCACACCATGTAATGTAACTACGATTGCCGCAAGCCTGAAACCATACGAATCAGTAGTAAGTGTGCGCGGTGGACATGCTTATTTCCATGAAACCGGTGCCGTAGAAGGCACAGGACACCGCATTGTCACCATGGAAGGTGCCAATGGAAAACTGACACCGGAAATGATCGATCAGGCGTGGGAAGAATATGAGGACGAACATACACCGATTCCTAAACTTTGCTATATCTCACAGCCCACCGAAATTGGAACGATTTACAGCAAAGCTGAAATGACCGCCCTTTCTGAAAAATGTAAGGCACATAACATGCTGCTTTATGTGGACGGCGCCAGACTCGGCTGCGCCCTGACATGTCGTGACAATGATCTGACCATTCAGGAACTGGCAACGCTCTGTGATGCTTTTTATATCGGCGGAACCAAAAACGGAGCTCTTTTCGGAGAAGCACTGGTTATCTTAAATGATACTATGAATGATCATTTCCGTTGGATGATCAAACGTCAATGCGGTCTGCTGGCAAAAGGACGGCTCATCGGTGTTCAGTTTGAAGCACTGCTGGAAGGCGGCATGGACAGCATCTATTTTTCCATGGCATCCCATGCCAATGAAATGGCTGCTCTCCTGCGCGACTCTCTGACAGAACTTGGTGTACCGTTCTTCGGAAGTTCCCAGACAAACCAGATTTTCCCGGTTCTTCCGACTGCTGTTGTGAAAGAGCTGGAAAAAGACTTTTTCTTTTATGAATGGGCACCGGAGAAAAATGGCATGATTCCAATCCGTCTGGTCACCGCCTGGGGCACAACAAAAGATGATGTGGAAGCATTTTTACGTACCATCAAAAAATTACTTTCATAGAAACAGCTAATACGTCTTCTATCAGTCGAACGCACCGGTTCTCACGTGCGTTCGACTTAATTTAAGCCAAACACACATAAAATCCGGTGCGTCATTCCATTCAGTATAAGCTCTTATATCTTTCTTATAATCACTGCATATCCCGATTCTGCCCAAGTGGCAAAGAACCTTTTTAATGAGCAAACTGGCTGTTATATAGCTTATAATAAAACCCTTTCTGTTCCAGCAATTCTTCATGATTTCCCTGCTCAATGATACTTCCATCCTTCATCACCAGAATCCGGTCTGCATTCTGAATCGTGGACAGACGATGCGCCACGATAAAGCTGGTCCGTCCTTTCATCAATTTTGCAAATGCATCCTGAATCTTAATCTCCGTTCTCGTATCAATGGAAGAAGTTGCTTCATCCAGGATCAGCATCGGTGGCTGACACAACATTACCCGCGCAATGGAGAGCAGCTGCTTCTGTCCCTGGGACAGGCTTCCACCATCTTCTCCGATCACAGTATCGTAACCATCCGACAAACGCTTGATAAATCCATGTGCATGGCATGCTTTTGCTGCTGCAATCACTTCTTCATCGGTGGCATCCGGACGTCCCATTCGGATATTGTCCCGAATGGTACCTGCCTGCAGCCAGGTATCCTGCAGCACCATACCATAATTTTCACGGAGGCTGTGCCGTGTCACATGCCGGATATCCTGATCTTCCACGCACACAGAACCGGCATTGACATCATAGAAGCGCATCAGCAGATTGATCAGTGTCGTTTTTCCGCATCCGGTCGGACCTACAATCGCAATGGTCTGTCCCGGTTCCACCTCCAGATTCAGATCCTCGATCAGTTTTTGCTCCGGCAGATAAGAGAACGCTACCTTTTTCAAGTTTACTTTTCCCTCTATCTGATGCAGTACAACTGCGTCCTTATCATCCGGAATTTCTACTTCTTCTTCAATCAGTTCAAAAATACGTGCTGCACATGCCAATGCATTCTGCAGTTCTGTAATAACACCGGAAATCTCATTAAACGGTTTCGTATACTGGTTGGCATAACTCAGGAAGCAGGAAAGACCGCCGACCGACATGCCGCCTGCAATAACACTTAATGCTCCTGCCAGCGCCACGCCTGCATATACCAGACTATTGACAAAACGGGTACACGGATTTGTCAATGAAGAAAAGAAAGTTGCACGCAGAGAACAGTTCTGCAGCCGTTCATTAATCTCATCAAACTGTTCCAGTGCTTCATCCTCATGTGAAAATGCCTGTACGATTTTCTGATTTCCTACCATTTCATCAATCAGTGCTGTCTGCTCTGCTCTTGTCTCCGACTGCAGCCGGAACATATCATAAGTCCGTTTTGCAATAAATCTCGCCACAAACAATGATATTGGTGTCAGACCGACTACCACCAGCGTAATACCCGGATGAATGGTCAGCATAAAGATCAACGTACCGATAATTGTGACCACACCGGTAAACAGCTGGGTAAATCCCATCAGCAGACCATCCGCAAACTGATCTACATCCGCAATAACACGACTGACAATCTCACCATAGGAATGTGCATCCATATATTTTAGCGGTAGTTTCTGAATTCTGATAAATGCCTGGTTCCGCACATCACGCACTACCTGATACGTTACTTTGTTATTGATGGTGTTCATGATCCACTGCAGCACTGCGGTGCTCACCGCAAGAATGGCAATTTCCACTAAAAGCTTTGTGATGCTGACAAAATCAACATTTCCACGATCAATGATAAAATCAATGGCACGTCCTACCAAAATCGGAATATATAAGGTCAGAGCCACTGTTACCGCTGCCAGCACAATGGATGCCAGCATCCAAAAACGATAAGTTTCGATATATTGCAACACTTTTTTTAACGTGTTCATCTGTGTTCCGGACTTTTTCACAAGTTGTCCCTCCTCTTGCATTTTCAATAAACTTCCCTGTTCGCAACACTTTATTTCGTCCGTTTATACTGTGAATCATAAATTTCTCTGTATACTTCGCAGGTATTCATCAATTCCTCATGGGTACCGATACCAACCACCGAACCGTCATCCAGGACAACAATCTTGTCCGCATATTGAATAGCAGAAGTTCGCTGGGAAACGATAAACAGTGTCGGTTTATGTTTCATGGATCCGATGGCCATACGAAGTGCCGCATCTGTCGCAAAGTCCAATGCAGAGGAACTATCATCCAGAATCAGGATTTCCGGCTGTTTTACCAGTGCTCGGGCGATGGTCAGACGCTGCCGCTGTCCCCCTGAAAAATTCTTTCCACCCTGTTCTACTTCCGTATCCAGGCCTTTTTCTTTCTTTGATACTACATCTTTTGCCTGAGCAATCTCCAGTGCCGCAAAAATTTCCTCATCCGTAGCATCCGGTTTGCCCCACTGCATATTGGAGCGGATGGTTCCGGCAAATAATACCGATTTCTGTGGAACCACACCAATCTTGTCTCTGAGTTCTGTCAGACCATAGGTGTATACATTTCTGCCATCCACATACACCGCACCGGAACTGCAGTCATAAAAACGTGGGATCAGATTTACCATCGAAGATTTTCCGGAACCGGTTCCACCGATGATACCGATGGTCTCTCCCGGACGGACATTCAGAGTGATATCACTGACCGCTTCCTGCGCCGCATCCGGATAGCGGATTCCCGCATGTTCGAATACCACACTGTATGCTGACTTACCGGCTTCACCATCGCCAGACACCCTCGCTGCTCCGTCTTTAACAGAAGGTTCTACTTCCAGTACGGACTGGATACGGTTTCCACATGCTACCGATTTTGTAATATTGATGATCAGATTGGCCAACTTGATCAGTTCTGTCAAAATCTGAGACATATAGTTGTACAGTGCAACAACCGCCCCCTGGGTAATAATCCCCATATCCACACGTATGGCACCGATCCAGATCAGTGCAATGATTGCCACATTGATGATCACATATGTCAAAGGATTCAACAAAGCGGAAATACGTCCCACAAACTTCTGTGTATCTGTCAGTGTCTGATTCTGCTTCTGAAATTCCGCTTCCTGCTCTTCTTCTTTGCAGAACGCACGCAGGACACGAACACCGGTCAGATTCTCTCTTGTCAGCCCCAGTACTTTATCCAGACGGTTCTGTACCTTCCTGTACAATGGAATACATGCAAGCATTACGCCAAATACAACCACTGCCAGTGCCGGGATTCCCACGACAAACACCAATGCCGCCTTCACATCAATGGTAAATGCCATGACCATGGCACCAATTACGACAAACGGAGAACGCAGCAGCAAACGCAGGGTGAGATTTACACCATTCTGTACCTGGTTCATATCACTCGTCATACGGGTGATCAATGTGGATGTTCCCTGGGTATCCAGTTCTGCATAGGACAGTTTCTGGATATGTCCAAACAGTACATGACGGATCGTTGTCACAAATCCCACGGCTGCCTTTGCGGCAAAATACTGTGCCGTGACAGAAAATGCCAGACCGATCAATCCGAGCAAAACAAGAACGAGGCACATCTTTACGACATAGCCTCGATCCTGATTTCCGATACCGGTATCAATGATGGCTGCTACTACCAGAGGCACAAATAATTCCAACGTAGCCTCCAGTAGTTTGAACAGTGGTCCCAGTACCGATTCTTTCTTATATTCTTTTAAATAACAAAGCAATTTTTTCATAATTTCTTATGTTTCTCCCACATTTCTTTTTCACATCACTGTAATGCAAGAATTCTTCATAATCTGTTAATTATTAACTCCATGATGCACTGGAATCGTATCTTTGGAAATCGGATAAAAAGAATATCCATTATTCTTTCCATAGGTAATGATACTCTGCAATGCGTCTGCAGATGTCTGTTTTGCGGAAGTATCATGCATCAGCACCACATTATTACGATTATGCTTGAATCCACCGGTAACATTTTTAATGATCAGATTGACCGGACGGTTATTTCCTTCCGCATCACCGGAAGATACATTCCAGTCCATATACATCAGGCCACTGTCTGTAACGGTCTGTACCAGCTGGGACATTACACCCACACAATACTTCTCACTGACTGTATTGGAACTTCCACCCGGAAAACGGATCACATAAGCATCATACCCGGTATCTTCCTTCAACTTATTCTTCAACTTGTTGATGTTCTCCATAAAAGCATCATTGGAAGTATAAATCTGACTGTAATCATGGGAATAACCATGAATACCGATCGTGTGTCCCTCATCGATCATTCTTTTGATGATTGGAAGTTTATCTTCATCATAATCGCAGATAAAAAAGGTTGCTTTAATGCCATTTGCCTTCAGTGTATCCAAAACTCGGACTGTCACATCAGAACTCGGACCGTCATCAAAGGTCAGATAAATGGAATCTCCCGGATTGGTCTCCACCTCCTCTACCTTCACAGTCCGTGTAGCCTGTGATACATTTCCGCTGGAGTCTGTTGCCGTATAGGTCACAGTATAGGTGCCCGGCCGGTAGACATCCACATAACCGCTTTTCACCAGATTGGCCGTAATATCACCATCCCGGTCATCTGTTGCTGTTGCACCTGCATCCTCATATTTTTCCAGTTCTTTGACTGTCACGGAAGATTCACCATTTAAAGTAATCTCCGGTGCTGACGTATCCTTCAAAATGATCTGACGATCCATTGAGCCGGTATTACCATGGCTGTCTGTCACCTCATAATGCACCTGCATAGTATAATCATTTACTTTTTCTTTTGTGATCTTGATATCCTTTGACACATCACCGTCACAGCCATCCTGTGCCGTAGCTCCTGCTTCCTGATATTCTTCAAAGCTGCCTACAATTACTGTGGCATCTCCGTTTAACGCGATCACCGGAGCTGCATGATCGATCACCTTAACGATACGCTCTTTGGATACTTTTCGTTTCTTGTATTTCAGCTGATACTCCACATGATAAGTACCAAGCTTCGCTGTATCCACATTGCTGGTGGTCATCACCAGGTCACTGATATCCTCATCTTTTGCGGTAGCCTTTACACCCGGATCCACAAATTCACTGCCACATTCCACCAGCATTTCTTCCTCGCCGTTCAATGTGATGATCGGACTGGCACCAACCAGTGGGCTGATGGCCATTATAAAAATACAAAGCCCAATCAGCACCAGCACCGCTGCACCCATCAGGCGTTTTTCCTGTTCACTTTTAAAAGCTCTGCCAATAATCTCCTTTATTTTATCCATTTTGAATTTCCCTTAGTATCTCCTTTTATCTATATGCATCAAACGGGCTTTCATGCGCCCGCTGATTATCATAGCACAGATTTCAGAAAAAAACCTTTAAGTTTGTGTTAATTTTTCCTGACACAATATGGGAACATACACATTTTTTTCCAACACACTTTTTTTTGCCATATGTTCACCTTTCACTGTGCGGTAAAATTCAGATACTGTGCCGCATCCTGCACAAATTCTTCCTGGTTCACTGCTCCACCCAGCAGCTTTCTGGTCAGATTCCGCCAGTTATCACCATCCTCCTTCTCCAACACGGCATACCACAAGGGTGTGTAGTGAACTGCCTGATCCAGCTGCTCATGAAACTGCCGTACAGCCAGTGCTTCCTCTGACGGTGCCTCAAGACCGCTGCCATTTACAAAATCCACATAATCATACTGTGTCACATTGCGCTCATTTACCCGTTTTGCAAATTCCAGGCAGAGCTGTGCTGCCTCATCCGGATAGTTTGTATTCGAACTGATACAAAGCCCCGGGGTCAGGGTATGATTGATATCTACCATATATTGTGCATAGGAATCATCATAGGCCGCATTGCAGCTTGGAAACTGTTCCATACTGAGCGCATCTGCCCCCATCTCATCCAGCAAATGATAAACAATGGTTGACTGATGTGGAAAAAGCACAGCTTTCCCATCTGCGAAATTCTGCACTGCTTCTACTTCTCCGATTTCCAGAAATTTTTCAGGGAAAGCATTCATCTCTTTTAGCTGCATCAGTTTTTCTGCTGCCTGAGTAAACACCGGAGCGGAAAAATCCATTTCCCCGAAAGCCAGTTTTTCCTGTGCATAAGGATCAATGCGGTTTACGATCACCGTATAGAGCAATTCTCCCAGCCAGCTGTCCTTGTCCCCCAGTTCTATAGCTGCATATTCTGTCCCATGTGCTTCATTATAAATATTGACCTGCTGCACCAGTGCCACCAGTTCTTCCCATGTATGTGGCACCGTAAGTCCCATCTCCTGCATGAGATTCTGGTTACAGTAGGTAACGGCATATGCCTCCACCAGACACGGGATGATATAATTGTGTCCATCTTGATAAGGCAGCACATAATTATCTGCAAACTTTGTCTCTGATGCTTCCAGATATTTTTCCACCGGCAGACAGGCATTCGCATCAAACAAAAAATTTGGATAATTTCCTCCCCAGACGGCAAAAACATCCGGCAATTCATCGCATACCAGTGCAATCTTCAGCTTGTCTTTAATCTGTTCTGTGGAATACGTCTTCAATTCAATGTCATAACCATATTCCTCCGCCAGTTCTTCCCACAAATCTACATAATAGGTTCCCGGTGTATTTTCATCAAAAAAAGCCCAGACCGACAGGGATACCTTTTCTCCGGAATCTGTCTGAACATTCGTAGCTTCTGACGTTTTTGGCTGCACTGCAGTTTTGCATCCGCTGCACAACAGAACTGTTCCAAGCAAAATTACCAACAGCAGAGCTGTAAGCAGTCTTCCCATGATACCATTTTTCTTTTTTACTCTGTATTTTTTCATCCTGTTTCCTTTTTTCTTCTTTACTTTATCCGTGCTCACAATACCATCTGACAAATCCC
>OHWC01000617.1_pt1 | contig 18400 bp, 15 predicted proteins | sample 1579541 | NCBI WGS metagenome assembly OHWC01 (sample SAMEA3882551, study PRJEB24775) | human gut metagenome | biome: human-associated habitat; feature: intestine environment; material: feces | place: Netherlands | collected 2009/2010
CTCGTCTGGCTCTGGATCTCTGTTTTTTCCACATCCTGCATCGTTTCAGCTCCTCATTTCCTTTCTGAAAAGTTCATTCCACCCGTGTGATCCTTGCGCCCACACCTTGCAGCACCGTCTCGATCGACTCGTATCCCCGGTCGATGTGGGAGATCTGCCGCACCTCTGTTTTTCCCTGTGCGCCCAGCCCGGCAAGCACCATGGCTGCGCCGCCACGCAGATCTGTTGCCGCCACCGATGCACCGCTCAGCGAGCGCACCCCGGTGACCACGGCGATCCTGCCGGACACGTGGATCTTTGCCCCCATTTTCACCAGGGCATCCACATGACGGTAGCGGTTCTCGAAGATATTCTCTTCCAGGACGCTGACCCCGTTCGCCAGACTCAGCATCGCCATAAAGATCGCCTGGGCATCTGTGGGAAAGCCGGGATGCGGCATCGTGTTGATCTTCAGCGGCAGAATATCGCCGGTACGGGATACCCGCACAGCATCGTCAAATTCTTCCACAGTGATCCCTGCACGGCGCAGCTTGGCCGTGATGGGCTCCAAGTGCTTGGGAGTGACGTTCTTAATGAGGACATCGCCGCCGGTAGCAGCGGCAGCCACCATATAGCTGCCGGCCTCGATCTGATCCGGAATGATGCTGTAAGTGCAGCCGTGCATCTTTTCCACGCCGCGCACCTTGATGACATCGGTACCGGCACCGCGCACATCTGCGCCGCACATATTCAAAAAGTTGGCCAGATCCACCACATGGGGCTCCTTGGCGCAGTTTTCCAGAATGGTCTGACCCTTGGCCATGACCGCAGAGAGCATGCCGTTCATGGTAGCGCCCACGCTGACCTTATCAAAGAAGATATGGGCACCGGTCAGCTCCTGCTTGGTGCGCACGGTGATCATGCCGTAGTCCACGCTGTCCTCTGCGCCCAGAGCACTGAACACCTTCAGGTGCTGGTCAATGGGGCGGGGGCCGAGGTTGCAGCCGCCGGGCATGGCCACCTGTGCCTTGCCGAACCGGGACAGCAGCGCACCGAGGAAGTAATAGCTGGCGCGCATCTGGCGGGACAGGTCATCCGGGACGTTGGTGCCGGTCAGGTGGGTGGTGTCGATCTCGTAGGTGTTCTTGTTCAGCATCCGCACCTTCGCGCCCAGCACGCTCAGGATCTTCAGGCTCACCGCCACATCGCTGATGTCCGGCAGATTCTCGATGACGCAGACGTCTGCCGCCAAGATCGTAGCGGGCAGGATGCCCACAGCCGCATTCTTCGCGCCGGAGATGATGACTTCGCCGTGCAGGGGCTTACCGCCCGTAATAACAAACTTTTCCAATTTTATGATCTCCTTGTCACAAGCCCGCTCCCCGCAGGCCCCAAAGATGAATTACTCAAGGTGCTTATTCCTTCTCGCTGTACAAAGCTCACAACCAATCGGTATACTTACAGCTATCTTATTATACACAACTTCCAGCAAAAAGCAAAGCCCCAATGCACGCTCCTCGATTATTTTCTGTTTTGCCCAGTTTCTTTTCGAATATCCTCCGATTTTGTCTCTTTTTAAGGAAAATTTTACAAAAGCGCCGCTCACCACACGCTGTCGTCGCAGCGGGTCTCCTTGATCCAGCCCAGCTGATAGGCCCGGACCAGCTGCTTGAGGTCGTGGACCTTCTCCCGCAGCACCTCGCCCTCGTCCGTCTCCTCCACGAGGATGCGGTGGTTCTCCGTCTCGAGGATGTTCTTCTGGGAAAGGATGTCGATGTTCTCATTCACGGCCTTTTCGGCGCTCTCGAAGGGCTGGTGGGTGCGCAGGGACATGGTGCGGCTGGAATACACCAGCGTGTAGCCCGCAATGCCGGTCTTCTCGTGGTAGGCGCGGCAGAAGCCGCCGTCGATGACCACGAGGCGTCCGCCGCCCTTGATGGGGCTTTCGCCCTTCTTCTCCTGCACGGGGACATGGCCGTTGACGATGTGGCTGGTGCCGGGCAGTCCGAACTCCGCGAGGATGCGGCGGCAGACGGCCTCTTCGTTGTACCATGTATAATAGGGGTCCTTCACCTCGGTGTGGGTCGAAGGGTCGGAGACGTACAGCCGCTCGAAGGTGGTCATGGCGCTGCGGCCGTACAGGGGCGAGAGCTTGCCGCACCACAGATACCACAGGAAATCCTGTCCGCTCTGGCGGGCGGCGCTGCCCTCGGGGGCGAAATAGCCCCGGCGGGCGCGCTCGTCGCAGTAGTCCATGAGGGCGCGGCCCGAGTAGGCATGGCCCTCGAACCGCTCCACGGCGAACGTCCCCTTCTTGGTCATGGGCACCGCGCCGTGGTAGAGCAGGTTGCCGTTCTCGATGTGGTAGACGCTGCCCTTGGCATAGAGGAACTCGACGTGCTGCTGCAATTTCTCACTCTGACGGAAGGACTGCACCAGCTTTTGGAGCACCACCTTCTCATCGCTGTTGAGGGCGGTGGGATCGGCAGGGTCTACCGTGGGGAAGGAGGTGTCCCGCAGGGGGTACTCCCTGCCTCCCACCACGACGGTGCCCTTCTCCCAGTCGATGCGGCGCAAATAGTCGCGGTCCGCCATCTTGAAGTCGGGGTTGCGGTCGATGACCTGACACTCCAGCTTGAGCATCAGGATGGTGATGGCCTTGTGCATGACGGCGCAGCGGTGGAGCATCCCGGGGGTGTAGGGGCCGCGGGCGGCGTCGGTGTGGGGCATCCAGATGGTCAGGTCATCCTCGCCGTAGAACTGCTCCGCCATCCGCTGCAGATGGCGGAGGTTGATGCCGTAGCAGTCCTCCACCATGCCGTGATTGTGGTAGGAGAGGGTCGTTTTCAGGACGGTGCAGATGCAGATGGGGCTGCCCGCCGCAGCGCCCATCCAGACCACATCGTGGTTGCCCCACTGGATGTCCACATCGTGGTGGCGCATCAGCAGGTCGAGGATGACGTCCGGCCGGGGGCCGCGGTCGAACAGGTCGCCCACGATGTGGAGCTTGTCCACCGCCAGCCGCTTGATCAGCTCGCAGAGGCGGACGATGAACTTATCGGCGCGGCCATTTTCGATGATGCTGCCGACGATCTGGCCGTAGTAGAGGTCCTTGTCGTGGTCCTCGAAGTGGGCGTGGAGCAGCTCATCCAGAATGTAGCCGCAGCTGGAGGGCAGGCAGGCCCGGACGTGCTCCCGGGTGTGTTTGGAGGAGACGAGACGGCAGATGTTGATGAGGCGGAGCAGGGTCTCGCTGTACCACTGTTCCAGCGCCTCCTCGTCGGCGCAGCGCTGCTTGAGCTGGGGCAGCTTCTCGTTCGGGTAATAAATGAGGGTCGCCAGCTCGGCGCGGGTATCCTCCGGCACCGCATCCCCCAGCACGATGTCCACCTTCTCCCGGATGACGCCGGAGGCGGAGTTCAGGATATGTACGAACGCCTCGTTCTCGCCGTGCAGGTCACTCATGAAGTGTTCGGTGCCCTTGGGCAGCTTGAGCAGCGCCTGCGTGCTGATGATCTCGCTGGCAGCCGCTGCCTGCGAGGGATAGTCCCGGGCCAGAAGGCTCAGATATTTCAGGTTGTCCCGGATCTCTTCGTTTTCTGTGCGCATGGTTTCCTCCAGATCATGTAGTATTCTTGCATGACATGCAATATTCATTCTTAGTATACCACTTTCGGGGGCAAAAATGATATAATAGCCCCGGATAATTTATTATGATTCTTTCTCATAGGAGTTGGACGATATGCCTAAAATTCTTTCCGTGACGCCTCCGGCCTCCTGCACCCTCTGCCCCCGCCGCTGCCGCGCCGACCGCGCAGCCGGGCAGGTGGGCTTCTGCGGGGCGGGCCGCACCCTGAAAGCCGCCCGCGCGGCCCTGCATTTCTGGGAGGAGCCGTGCATCAGTGGCACCCGGGGCAGCGGCACGGTGTTTTTCTCCGGCTGCACCCTCAAGTGCTGCTTCTGCCAGAATTACCCCATCAGCGCCGAGGGGCTGGGCAGGGAGATCACGCCCGAGCATCTGGCCGAGATCTTTCTCGATCTGCAGCGGCAGGGCGCACACAACATCAACCTCGTCACCCCCGGCCAGTGGCGGCCATGGATCATCGCCGCGCTGGACCTCGCCCGGGCCGGGGGGCTGCATCTGCCCATCGTCTGTAACACCGGCGGCTACGAGACGGTGGAGAGCGTGGAGGCGTGGCGCGGCTCCATCGACATCTGGCTGGCCGACCTGAAATACGTATCCTCTTCCCTCTCCGCCGAGCTTTCCGCTGCGCCGGACTACTTCGCACAGGCCAAGCCCGCCATCGAGGCCATGATGGCGCAGGCGGGCCGCCCAGTGTTCGACGGCGAGGGCATCTTGCAGAAAGGCGTCATCCTCCGCCATCTGGCCCTGCCCGGCCACATCGACGACAGCTTCGCCGTCCTCGACCAGATGGCCGCGTGGAATCAGGCCGACCCCGGCTGCTTCATCCCCAGCGTCATGAGCCAGTACACCCCTTTCTACAAGGCCGCAGACCACGGCATCGGGCGGCGCATCACCACCTACGAGTACCGCCGGGTGGTCAACCGGGCCATGGACTTGGGGCTGACGGACGGCTATATGCAGCAGAAGAGCAGCGCCCGGGAGGAGTATACCCCGAGTTTTGACCTGACGGGCATTTGATTTCGTCATGATACACAAAAATCCCGCCAAATTTTCTCTCGCGGTGTCTTTCTTTTCCTTGCAAAACGCTCCCGAAAGCACTATAATGGATACAACGATGTGCGTCATTCAGGGTCTGGCTGCCCTGCTGAGCGCCAAACGTCCCCCGCCTCGAAATGGTATAGGCGAGGCCGGGGGCCAATGCCCGAGAAGAGCAACAGGAGGACCGTTATGGAACATTTCAACCCCATTCTGGGCCACGAGACCACCGGCCAGAAGTTCATCACCTGCGGCGAGATCATGCTGCGCCTGACCCCGCCGAACTACGAGAAGATCCGCATGGCATCCAGCTTCGAGGCCAGCTACGGCGGCAGCGAGGCCAATATCGCCTTGGCTCTGGCAAACCTTGGCGTGGACAGCACCTTCTTCAGCGTAGTGCCCAACAACAGCTTGGGCAAAAGCGCCGTGCGCTGGCTGCGCTCCAACGATGTCCACTGCACCCCCATGATTCTGACCGAGCCGGACGAGACCCCCTCGAACCGCCTTGGCACCTACTATCTGGAGACCGGCTATGGCATCCGTGCCTCCAAGGTCATCTATGACCGCAAGCACAGCGTCATCACCGAGTACGATTTCTCGCAGGTGGACCTCGACGCTCTGCTGGACGGCTTCGACTGGCTGCACCTGAGCGGCATCACCCCGGCGCTGGCCCCCAACTGCCGCGGCCTCATCATCGACATGCTCAAGACCGCCAAGAAGAAGGGCCTGACCGTCAGCTTCGACGGCAACTTCCGCTCGACGCTCTGGACTTGGGAGGAAGCCCGCGACTTCTGCACCGAGTGCCTCCCCTACGTGGACGTGCTGCTGGGCATCGAGCCTTACCACCTGTGGAAGGACGAAACCGACCACTCCAAGGGCGACTGGAAGGACGGCGTGCCCCTGCAGCCCAGCTACGAGCAGCAGGATGAGATTTTCCAGCACTTCATCGAGCGCTATCCCAACCTGAAGTGCATCGCCCGCCATGTGCGCTACGCCCACAGCGGCAGCGAAAACAGCCTGAAGGCCTTTATGTGGTACGAAGGCCACACCTTCGAGAGCAAGCTGTTCACCTTTAACATCCTCGACCGCGTGGGCGGCGGCGACGCTTTTGCCAGCGGCCTGATCTACGCCATGCTCCACGATTACAAGGCCATGGATATGATCAACTTCGCCGTGGCCAGCAGCGCCATCAAGCACACCATCCACGGCGATGCCAACATCACCGACGATGTGAGCTCCATCCGCAATCTGATGAATATGAACTACGATATCAAGCGCTGAGTTTCGCCCCAGCGCTTCCGTCTGCCGGGAACCGGCCATTGCACGTCGGCTCCCGGCTTTTTTATGCCGCAATGTAAGGCAAAAAATAACGGTTCTATGAACAAAGCAGCGCCCGCATGGAGATCTCCCGGCGGGCGCTGCTTATTGTATGTTGTTAGATCCCGAATGATTTACCTAAACGGAAGGCTGCGCAGAGCGCTTCTGGCGTTCCTTTTCCCTGTACATCCGATCGTCGGCCTCGCGGAGGAAGGCGGGCAGATCTTCGACCAGCGGCTGCCAGAACGAGCCGATGGCGGCATCGACGCCGTGGCGGACAAGGGCTTCCCGGAGCTGGTGCACCTTGTCGGCAAAGTCCTCCTGCCCGATGGGGCAGCGCAGCACCACGAACTCATCGCCGCCGATGCGGTATCCTTCGCCGGGGAAGACTTCGTTCAGGGCGTCGGCGGTGCGGCGGATGAGGGCATCCCCGGCCTCGTGGCCGAAGCGGTCGTTACAGTGCTTGAGGCCGTTCAGATCCATGTAAATGCCGCCGATCTCCCTCAGCGTTGCTTTCTCCCAGCCGCTCAGGTCCTCCATGTAGCGGTTGCGGTTGGAAAGGCCCGTCAGCATATCGATATAACAGAACTTATACAGCCGCTCCTGCGTCTTTTTCTGCTCCAGACTGTTGGTCACGAAGAACTGGATGGAGGACAGCAGCGTGGCGTCTCCCACATGCTCCTTGGGGTTGTCTACCCCCAGAAAACCGGTCACGACATGGTCTCGCAGCAGCGGCACCGCCAGCAGCGAATGAATGTTCTGGGGTGCCAGCACGTCATAGATGAGCTGGCCCTTTTTCTGTTCGAGGTCGGGCAGGAAGTAGACGCCCTCCCGCTCAAACGCTTCGATCCACTCGGCCACTGCTTCCAGCGGGACTTCCTGCAGATTGTCCTTTTCCTCGCTCACGCCCTCCCGCACCGCCTCGTGGGTGTTGACGATGACGTTCCGCTCCCGGTCCAGTTCGAAGATATAGCTGCGGTCGGCGGCAAAGTAATCGCTGATGACCCCCAGCAGCTCGTTGGTGGCCTTGTCGAGGTCCCGCCCGCCGGTGGAAAGCTTCTCCACGCAGCGGTTCAGCACCGTGGCGATCTCCAGCTTTTCGGCGATCTGGGCCCGGCTCGTTTCCAGCCGGAGCATCGCCTCGTTCTGCTCCTTGATGGAGACCAGAAACATCAGGACCATTGCAACGCCGATGGCCAGATCCACCAGCGCTAGACCGTAGTGTACGATCTGGATCGAGATCGCCAGCAGCGGCAGCACCAGATAAGACCCCGTTGCCAGAAACATGCCGCGGCTGATGCGTGCCCTGTATTGCAGCAGCAGACTGCCGTCCAGCGCCATGGCCACCACCGGAACGATCATGGAAATGGGATACCCTGCGCTGCGGTGGTAGACATTGGACGCATCGAACGTATAATACAATCTGGTGAACTGCGATACGACCACCAGCGCAAGGCCCACACAGCAAAGGGCCCGCACCACCTTCACCCGCTTGAGGGCTGCGTTTTCTTCCGGCGTCAGGAGCATTGCACAGATGTAGTAGTGAAAAAACAGCAGCGTCAGTTCCACGAGAAAAAAGTTGAGAAAATTGCTGATGCGGACCATCCAGAACCCCAGCAGGTCCGGTCTGCCCCGGAACAGGTTCGTCATCGCATCCCAGAACAGCAGAACCGATGTCGAGACCTGCATCCGGTAGATCCAGTCGCGCTTCACCGTCCGATAATATTTTGTGATCCAGAAATACAGACTCGACACCGCACAGAACAGACTGCCCCATAACAGAAGCACACTGTTTACGATCTCGCGGCTCATCCGGTCTCCTCCTTTCATGCAGTTTTTGAAATCCACCCTTATTGTACACGTTTTCCCTTACGATTGCAATCCGGGCGCAGAAAAAGGGCTGTTGCAAATAACTCCCTCAGTCACGGCTTCGCCGTGCCAGCTCCCTCTCGGAGGGAGCCTTGGCGTAACGGTTAGCTGTGAAAGCCTCCCTCTCAGAGGGAGGTGGCATCGCGTCAGCGATGACGGAAGGAGTTGTGCAACAGCCCCTTTGTGTTACGATTCCATCAAGACAGGATCATCCGGTCGTTGGCGAACTCGCCGCCGCTGGCGATCTGGAACTTGGCCAGCAGGTCGGAGACCTGCAGCTTCTTCTTCTCCTCGCCGGAGACGTCGTAGATGATGTGGCCCTCGTACATCATGATGAGGCGGTTGCCGTACTTGATGGCATCCTTCATATTGTGGGTGATCATCATGGTGGTCAGATGGTTTTCTTCCACGATCTTGGCCGAAAGGGTCAGCACCTTGAGCGCGGTCTTGGGGTCCAGCGCGGCGGTGTGCTCGTCCAGCAGCAGGAGCTTGGGCTTGTTCATGGTGGCCATCAGCAGGGTCAGAGCCTGACGCTGGCCGCCGGAAAGCAGACCCACGCGGGCGGTAAGGCGATCCTCCAAGCCGAGGTCGAGGCTCTTGAGCAGCTCGCGGTAGCGCTCCCGCTCCGCCTTGGTGATGCCGACGCGCAGCCCGCGCCGCTTGCCGCGGCGGGCCGCCAGCGCAAGGTTCTCCTCGATCTGCATGGTGGCGGCGGTGCCGGTCATGGGGTCTTGGAAGACGCGGCCGATGTAGGCGGCACGCTGGTGCTCGCTCAGCTTGGTCACATCGATGCCGTCAATGAGGATCTTGCCCTCGTCCACGGGCCAGACACCGGCCACCGCGTTCAGCATGGTGGACTTACCCGCACCGTTGCCGCCAATGACGGTGACGAAGTCCCCCTCGTTCAGCTTCAGGTTCAGGCCGTTCAGCGCGGTCTTCTCGTTGACGGTACCGGCGTTGAAGGTCTTGGATACGTTCTGGATCTCAAGCATTTTTTGCACCCTCCTTCTTCTTGGCGGTGGGCTTGGCAAAATACTTGCCCTTCCAATACGGCACCGCGAGGAACACGGCCACGACCGAAGCACTGAGCAGCTTGAGGAGGTTTGCGTCAAAGCCGAGGGTCAGCACCAGCTGGATGACGATGTAGTAGATGATCGCGCCCAGCGAAACGGACACGAGCTTGAGGGCGAAGTTGTGGAAGATGCGGCCGAATACGGCCTCGCCGATGATGACAGCGGCCAGACCGATGACGATGGCGCCGCGGCCCATGCTGACATCCGCAAAGCCCTGATACTGGCTCAGCAGCGCACCGGACAGGGCCACCAGACCGTTGGACACGGCCAGACCCAGCACCACGTTGAGGTTGGTGTTGATGCCCTGTGCGCGGGACATGGCGGGATTGGAGCCGGTGGCGCGGATGCCGCAGCCCAGCTCCGTGCCAAAGAACCAGTACAGCACACCGATCAGCACAGCCGTGACGATGATGACCATGATGATGGGGTTGTGCAGGGCGAACTCCTTGACCCAGCGCAGGGAGATGAGCAGATCGTACTTGTCCACATTGATGGACTGGTTCGCCTTGCCCATGATCTTCAGGTTGATGGAGTAAAGGGCCAACTGGGTCAGGATACCGGCAAGGATGGCCGGGATGCCCATAAAGGTATGGAGCAGACCGGTGACAAGGCCGGTGGCAAGGCCGGCCAGCAGCGCGATGAAGAGCGCCGCCCAGACGTTCATGCCGGAGAGCAGACACATGACGCAGACCGCACCGCCGGTGCCGAAGGAGCCGTCCACGGTCAGGTCTGCCACGTCAAGGATGCGGTAGGTCAGATACACGCCAATGGCCATGATGCCCCAGATGAGGCCCTGCGCACAGGCACCGGGCAGCGCACCGGGCAGATTGGCAAGTCTAGCAAGTAGTTCCAAAATAAAACCTCCAAACGATACACTTTTTTAGGACACCAAAGCGGAGAAAAGCCAAAAATCGCCCTTCTCCGCTGTATTTCAGGTGTTTATCCGAGGAATTCAGCCCTCGATGGCCTCGTAGCCTTCCGGCACGGTCACGCCCAGATCATCGCAGATGGTCTTGTTGTACTTCTTGGTCACGCTGGTGTACTCGATGGGCATGGTGGAGATATCGGCCTCGCCGGTCAGGATCTTAGCTGCCATCTCGCCGGTGGTGTGGCCCAGATCGTAGTAGCTGATGGACAGGGTCGCCACGCCGCAGCCCGCGCAGATGCCCTCCTCACCCGCGAAGACGGGCTTCTTGGCCGGGCGGCAGATGCCGTCCACGATACCGGTGTTGGCGGCAACGGTGTTGTCGGTGGGAACATAGACGGCGTCGTTCTCGTCGGCTGCCTTCTGGCAGACGGAAGCGAGGTCGTTGGAGTCGGAGAAGGCGTACTGGGTAGCGGTCACGCCGGCAGCTTCCAGATACTTCTGGACCTCATCCACCTGATACTGGCTGTTGGCCTCAGCGGAGCAGTAGAGCAGACCGACCTTCTTAACGTCGGGCAGCCACTCGGTGATCATCTCAGCCTGCTGATCCAGCGGAGCCAGATCGGAGGTGCCGGAGACATTGCCACCCACGGTGCCGTCGAAGTCGGTCAGGCCCAGCGCCACGCCGTACTCGGTGACGGAGGTGCCCAGAATGGGGATGCTGTTGGTGGCTGCCTGTGCCGCCTGCAGGGCGGGGGTGGCGTTGGCCATGATCAGATCCACACCGGCGGAAACAAAGCCGTTGGCGATGGTGGCGCAGGTCGCGGAATCGTTCTGTGCGTTCTGGAAGTCGAACTTCACGTTGTCGCCGAACGCCTCAGTCAGGGCGTCCTCAAAGCCCTGCGTAGCAGCGTCCAGCGCCGCATGCTCGACCAACTGGCAGATGCCGACGGTATAGCTCTGGCCGTTCGCAGCAGCGGAACCGGCAGCGGAGGCCGCGGAGGAAGCTGTGGAAGAAGCTGCGGCAGAGCTGGAAGAGCCGCCACAAGCGGTCAAGGCTGCGGCAGCGCCGCAGACAGCGGCGGCAGACAGGAACGAACGACGAGTGATTTTACGCATAATCATTACTCCCTCAATTTTACATTTCGCGGCCACAGGCTGCCGCGGGAAAGCGTTTTGACAAGCGGTTTTTCTCGTTCCGCTTTACACTCGTGAAGTATAGCACATTTCCTGCCCGAATACAATCCGGCAACAGCCCAAGTTATCGATGGAAGTAATTTTATCTATCAGTTCTTTCGATTGATTCATGAAAACGAACGTTCCTGCGCTCTTGCAGTGCGGACAGTTTTTCCAGTTCTGCGTCCAATCCGCGCAGATTTTCTTCCAACTGAGGCAGAAAGGGCGCGGCGAAGTCGTACCGATAATAAAGCGCTTGCCAGAGTTTTTGCTGCATCCGCCGGATAAACACCGGCTCGAACACCGCTTCCAGCGCCTCCACCCGGTCTTCCAGCGCCATGCACACCTGCGCCCAGCGCACATCCGTGGCCTCCCGCGCCGGGATGTCGTACCGGGCCAGATAGTCCCCCACTTTGGCTGAGATGACCTGCCCGCCGCAGGAGGTCGGCTGCAAAAAGTAGCTGACGCTCCCCTCTTTGGTGATCTCCTGCGCCAGCGGGTAGAGCGCGCAGACCAGCGGCTCGGCGTCATGGATGGCGCAGCGGCTGTGGGTTAGGAAGGGGCAGTTGTTCCCCTCCTCCCGCACCGGGGTCAGCCGCAGCACGGGCAGATGGCTCACTGCCCCGATGGACGCCTTGCAGAACGCCCGCGCCACCGTCCGGGGCGGCAAACGCAGCCGCGCCGCGATCCGCCACAGGTCAAACCCCGACAGCACGATGTCCTCCCGCCCCCGGCAGCAGTCCCCGCACCCCGCGCACGCAAACGAAAACCCTTCGTCCCGCCCCAGCAGCGGCACCTCGCGCGTAAAATCCACCCGCCCGCAAAGGTCGAGCTGCGATTGTTTGAGCATAGAGTGGCCTCCTATTACAATATATTTGGAACCGGATATGGCAGCCAGCCATATTCAAATTGATGCGGCGGTTCTTCTGTTTTATCGAAACCAAAGTGGGTACCTGAAAGAAAAAGAACGCCGATTTTTAACGAATCGGCGTTCTTTTTAGCTATGGAGGCGATGGGAGTCGAACCCATGTCCGAAAGGAGTTCAGTGTAGGTGTCTCCGGGTGCAGGCGATCTACAACATTCCCGCCGCGTCACGCCGATCGTCAGGCTAACGCTTTGGTAGCTTCATGAGTTCCTGCCGGTCCGCAAAGCTTAGGTCCGTTCAGGTGCTGTGTCTAAAGGACGCCCCGGCCCCACACGACACAAGAGTGGGCGGAACGCGCAGCACTCAGGCTGCGAGCAACTGATAATTGTTGTTGTCAGTTAATTTTTTGGAGGAGTTTAGAGCAGGTCCCCCGCTGCTACCCGCTGCCCAGACCTCGCTCCCCCCGTCGAAACCTTTACGCCCCCTTATAACGCACACCTTGCGATGTGCGGAAAAGCGAAAAGATTCTGCGGCAGGAAGTCTGCCTGAATCAATAGTAGACGCCGTTGGATTTAACGGCCCGGTCGATGGAGCGCTTTGCGTCGCGCTTGGCGGCGTCGGCACGCTTGTCGTAGAGCTTTTTGCCCTTGCACAGGCCCACTTCCATCTTGACGCGGCCATGCTTGAAGTAGAGCGAAAGGGGCACAAGGGTGTAGCCTTGCAGCTTGCACTGCTGGTGCAGCCGCCGGATCTCGCTCTTGTGGGCCAGCAAACGCCGCACCCGCATGGGGTCCTGATTGAAGATGTTGCCGTGGTCGTAGGGGGTGATGTGCATTCCTTTGACCAGAAGCTCGCCGTTTTCGATATCGACCCAGCTGTCCTTCAGGTTGACGCCGCCGGCGCGGAGGCTCTTCACCTCGGTGCCCTTCAGCTCCACACCTGTTTCCAGCGCTTCCAGAACAAAATATTCGTGGCGTGCTTCACGGTTTGTGGCGATGGTCTTCGTCGCCGGACGCTCTTTGGTCGGTGCCATGGGCACGCCTCCCTTCTGCTCTGGTATCGTCTTGTTAGTATATCATATTTTTATGGTTTTGCAAGGCCCGTTTTTGAAGAAAGTGTAAATTCTTCCCAAAAATCAGGCCGTCACAGTTCCCCGCGGCCGGACAAGGCCCGGTACAGCGTCGTTTCGTCGGTGTACTCCAAGCTGGCACCCACCGGCAGACCGTAGGCCAGCCGGGTGGTCTTGATGCCCAGCGGCTTGATGAGCTTGGCCAGATACATGGCGGTCGCCTCGCCCTCGACGGTGGGGTTCATCGCCATGATGACCTCTTTCACCTCGCCGTCGCCCAGCCGGGCCAGCAGCTCCTTGACGGTGAGCTGCTCGGCACCGATGCCGTCCATCGGGCTGATGAGGCCGTGGAGCACATGGTACATGCCGTGGTACTCGCGGGTGCGCTCAAAAGCCTGTACGTCTCGGGGGGTCTCCACCACGCAGATGATGGAATGATCCCGCTTGGCGCTGGCGCAGATGGGGCACAGCTCGGCCTCGGTGTAATTCTGGCAGACGCGGCAGCGATGGAGCTTGGTGTGAGCGTTCTGGATGGCACCCGCCAGCGCGGCGGCGTCCTCATCCGACATGCTCAGCACCTGATACGCCATCCGGGTCGCGCCCTTGCGGCCGATTCCCGGAAACTTGCCGAACTCTTCGATCAGCTTTTCCAGCGGGGCTGCATTATAACCCATGACGATCCCTCCTGCCGGATCAGAGGCCCGGAATGTTCAGGCCGCCGGTCAGCTTGCCCATCTCGGCTTCCGCCGTCTCGTCCACCTGCTTGACGGTGGCATTGATGGCCGCTGCCACGAGGTCTTCCAGCATTTCGATGTCGTCGGGGTCCACGGCTTCGGGCTTGATGGAGATGCTCAGCACCTCGTGCTTGCCGTTCATCTTGACGGTGACCATCTCGCCGGAGGCGCTGCCGGTGTACTCGGCGGCTTCCAGCTCGGCCTGTTTGGCCTTCATGTCATCCTGCATCTTCTGTGCCTGACGCATCAGGGCGTTCATATCGGGGCGGCCAAAACCTGCGGGCATTCTTGCTTTCATAGTGGGTTCTCCTTTTTATATTATCGATTCTTTTTCGCGGAATCTTCAATGCTGACGTCCAGCCCCAGCTGCTCCAATTTGTGCAGCGACTCCTCGGCGTTGGCCGAGGGGCGGTGGACATTCTTCGGCTCGTATGGGCCAATGGGCACCGCCACGCCGGACACCTGTGCGATCAGCTTTTTGATGAGCCGCTGGCTGTCCTTGTTGGCGCGGATGAAATCCCGGAAGGTCTTTCCTCCGTCGATCAGCACACGGGTGCCGTCGAAATAGCCCTTCGACTTCTTCAGATAGGTGTAGAGCATGGGGTCTTTTTCTTGCAGCAGCTTGACCACCTCGCCCCACTGTGGGAAGGGGTTGATGCCCTCCGCCGCCACCTTGCGGGGCGTGTTGAGCTTGGGGTCTGCGGGGTTCGCCGGGGCGGGTGCCGTCGGCTGCGGCTGGGGTTCCGGTTCCGGCTGCGGAGCCGGTTTTTGCTCCTGCACCGGCTGGGCGGGCCGGGCCGGTTCGTCCCACGGCAGCGGGGCTGCGTCGGCGACCGGCGGCTCTTCCGGCAGCGGGGGCAGGTCGTCCTCCACAGGGGCTGGGACGCTTTCCTGCGGCGCGGGAGCCGGCTTTGCTGGCTCCTCTGCCACGGGTGCTGCCGGTTCCGGCTGCGAGGTCGGAATGGTCGGCTGCTGGACCGGCTCCGGAGCGGGCGCAGTCGGCGCAGCGGGTTCGCTGGCAAAGGGCTGCACCGGAGCCGTCGCAAAGGGACGGGGTGCCTCCGGCTGGGGAGCCGCTGCGCGGGCCGGTGCGGCAGCTGCCGCATACACCGGCTGCTGGGCCGGTTCCGACAGGCTGAACAGGGCCAATTCCAGCTCGATCCGCTGATCGCTGCCGCGGGTCATGTGCTCCAAGGCGTTGCCCAGCGTGCGGATGGCACGGATGGCCTCCCGCTGGCCCAGATGCGGCCCTTTTTCGAGGTACTGTGCCTCTTCCTCCGGCGACACACCGGACAGCAGCGTCTGCCCGCCGGGCAGCGCCGCCAGCATCAAAGCACGGTAATGCGCGATGAGTTCTTCGGTCAGCCGCTTCACGTCCACCGACTGCTGGCGCAATTGGGCCAGTTGAGCCAGCGCCGCCGCCGCATCCTGCGCCTCGATGGCGTCCGAGATGCGGAACAGGTAGCTCCGGTCGGTGACGCCCGCCATCCGGCGAACCACATCGGCGTCCACCTTGGCCGTCACGCCCGCGCAGGTGTCCAGAATGGACAGCGCATCGCGCATGGCGCCATCGGCCAGCCGGGCGATCAGCTCTGCGCCGTCGCCGGTCAGCTCCAAGCCCTCCTGCCCGGCGATGTACTCCACCCGCTTGGCGATATCTTCGGGCCCGATGCGGGTGAAATCATACCGCTGGCAGCGGGACAGGATGGTAGCGGGGACCTTCTGGATCTCCGTCGTCGCCAAGATGAAGATCACGTGGGCGGGCGGTTCTTCCAGCGTTTTCAGCAGCGCATTGAAGGCTGCCGTGGAGAGCATGTGCACCTCGTCGATGATATATACCTTGTATTGGCACGCGCTGGGGGTGTAGGCGGTCTCGTCGCGCAGGTCGCGGATGTCATCCACGCCGTTGTTGGACGCCGCATCCATCTCCACCACGTCAAGGATGCTGCCGTTGTCAATGCCGCGGCAGATCTCACACTCGCCGCAGGGGTCGCCGTTGTGGGGGTGCAGACAGTTGACCGCCTTGGCGAAGATCTTGGCGCAACTGGTCTTGCCGGTGCCGCGCACGCCGGTAAACAGGTAGGCGTGGCCCACTCTCCCGGTGGCGATCTGGTTGCGCAGTGCCGTCACGATGCCGCGCTGGGCCACCACATCCTCGAACCTCTGGGGTCTCCACTTGCGGTATAACGCGCGATACATCCCGCTTCTCCCCTTTCTGCAATAAAAAACGGACAGCGCTGACGGGGTTTGACCCCCGCCTTGCGTAGCTCGACATACGAATGCAGGCTGACTGAAACGCACGGGGCACACCATTTAAGGCTGCTTGGTTCCCCACCTGACCTGGTTCACGGCGGCCCCATCGTACAGGGCCCGCATCCGTATGTCGAACCGCGCAGCAGGCGCTGTCCGACAAGGCACAATTTGTGCTTGATTATTATAGCATGTTTCCGGGGAGATTGCAAGAGGAAACGTAAGCCGCCGCACGAGGGGAGTTTTACCGGCGAGTATCCGGGGGTGGGGACCCGACGCGAAGCGTTGGGGAGGGCATGGAATGCCCTTTGACTCGCCGGGAAAAGCTCCCGGAGATGCGGCAGAAAAACTTACAGAGTAGCAAAAAGCCCCTGCCGGGCATACCGACAGGGGCAGATCGCTTGATTCAGAGAGACTCAGGACTGGCAGGCAGTGATCAGGCTCATCTTATAGACCTCGTCGGCATTGCAGCCACGGGACAGGTCGTTGATGGGAGCATTCAGGCCCTGCAGGATGGGGCCGTAGGCAGCGTAGCCGCCCAGACGCTGTGCGATCTTATAGCCGATGTTGCCGGCCTCGATGCAGGGGAAGATAAAGGTGTTGGCCTGACCGGCGACCTTGCTGCCCTTGCACTTGACCTGTGCAACTTCGGGGGCAACGGCTGCGTCAAACTGCAGCTCGCCATCGACAGCCAGCTCCGGGTCCATCTCCTGTGCCTTGATGACAGCATCGTGGCTCAGGGCGACGGTGCCGCCCTTGCCGGACCCCTTGGTGGAGAAGCTCAGGACAGCAACCTTCGGGTCGATGCCGAACAGCTTTGCGGTCTTGGCCGTCTCAACAGCCACCTCAGCCAGCTTGGAAGCAGCGGAGACCTTGACCTCGCCGGTCGCCTTATCAATGGTATCGGTGTAGTCGATGTTGACAGCGCAGTCGCCCATGGCAATGCGCTTCAGGCCCTCTTCGCCGCCCTCGCGGTCCAGAATGAAGCAGGAGCTCACCAGATGAGCGCCCTTCTTGGTCTTGACCAGCTGCAGAGCGGGGCGGATGGTGTCGGCGGTGGAGTAGGTAGCGCCGCCCAGCAGACAGTCGGCCTTGCCCATCTTGACCAGCATGGTGCCGAAGTAGTTGGACTTCTTCAGCAGAGCGGTGCACTCCTCAGCGGTCTGCTTGCCCTTGCGCAGCTCGACCATGGTGTTGACCATCTCATCGAAACCGGCGTACTTCTCCGGGTCAATGATCTCGGCAGCGGAAATATCAAAACCACCGGCGGCAGCGGCAGCCTTGCACTCAGCCTCGTTGCCCACCATAACGACCTTCAGCACGCCCTCAGCCAGCAGCTTGCTTGCGGCCTCCAGAATGCGGGGGTCATTGCCCTCGGTAAAAACGATCGTCTTGGGGTTCGCCTTCAGCTGGGCTACCAGCGGTGCAAACATATCAGCCATTGTGATTACCTCCGAAATTACTTTGCAATATGATAGGGCACCACAGACGTGCCCTTCTTTTTTATTTTAGCACAGAGTCTGGAAACTTCAAGACAAATCCGAAATTTTGTGGTATATTTTGTAGGAAGAAATCCCGCGATCAGTTGTTAAGAAATTGTCATTTAGTTTGTGAGAGGTTTAACGAAATATGGATTGGGAAACACTCCGGGCCAACTGCCTTTCCTGCCGCAGCTGCGGCCTGTGCGAGACCCGCACGAATGTGGTGTTCGGCCAAGGCTCCGAACACGCCGAGGTTCTGTTCGTCGGCGAGGGCCCCGGCCAGAGCGAGGACGAGCAGGGGCTGCCCTTCGTGGGCCGCAGCGGGCAGCTTTTGGATAAATATCTGTTCGCCATCGACCTTGACCGCAGCCAGAACTGCTATATCGCCAACATCGTCAAATGCCGCCCGCCGAAAAACCGCGACCCGCTCCCCGCCGAGAGCGAAGCCTGTATGCCGTGGCTGCGGGAGCAGTTCCGCCTGCTGCGGCCCAAGATCGTGGTCTGCCTTGGCCGCATCGCCGCCCAGCGGATGATCCGACCCGACTTTTCTGTGACCAAGGAGCACGGCACCTTCATTGAGAAGAACGGCATCCTCTTCATGGGCACCTTCCACCCTGCCGCCCTCCTCCGCCAGCCCCAGAACAAACCGGAAGCCTTTGCAGACTTCGTGGCGCTACGGGATAAGATCAACGAAGTATGTGAACATACCTACTAAAGAGCAATATGGCTGACCCAGCCGCACGAGGGGAGTTTTACCGGCGAGTATCCGAGGTGGGGCCCCGCTTGCGGGGCGGGCATGGAATGCCCGTTGACTCGCCGGGAAAAGCTCCCGGAGATGCGGCCGTATCACTTCGCCTTTGTTTTGCATATCCTAAAGCAAAAGTGAGGTGTTTTCCATGACGAATCTTCGAAACGATTCTGTTGATTTTTTCCTTGGGGCCACAACGCCCGCCGGGTTCAAGGGCTATTTTGAACCGCTGCGCCACGAACCGGGGATGCAGATGTATCTCATCAAAAGCGGGCCGGGCTGCGGCAAATCGA
>OHWC01000619.1_pt1 | contig 18377 bp, 10 predicted proteins | sample 1579541 | NCBI WGS metagenome assembly OHWC01 (sample SAMEA3882551, study PRJEB24775) | human gut metagenome | biome: human-associated habitat; feature: intestine environment; material: feces | place: Netherlands | collected 2009/2010
GAGTGTACAAGAACTTGTGAGTAGACAGAACTTCGGTTCGTCAAAAGCATACACGGTGAAGCAGTAAGTAGTGTTCGTGAGAACCTACAATTCTCAATATGAGTATATTTACACATATTTTGAGTAGCAGGATTATCTTATGCAGGAACAAAAATTAGAACGTATCACGCCGGCACAGGCGGGGCTTGATCCACAGTGTATTATTAATATGATGGATCGGATGGAGAAGGAACATATCAACATAACAAGTTTTATGCTGCTGCGTCATGGAAAGGTATTATGTGAGGCTTCGTATGAGCCGTATGATGCAACACAGCTGCGGACCGTATATTCTCTTAGCAAAACCTTCACTTCAATGGCAGTTGGAATTGCAGATGGAGAAGGAAAGATTGACCTTGATGAAAAGATCATAGATTTATTTGCAGCGGAAATTGAAAACGGAAAGATTCAAGTAGGAAAAGAGCTTGCTTCGCTTAGCTTGCGCCATCTGCTTCGCATGTCAACAGGACAGGAGAAAGAACCAGGAGGTAGCGACTGTTGGGATGACATGGTGTCTGCATTTTTGCGTGAGCCGTTTCATGAGATGCCAGGAGAGGTATTCCGCTATAATTCAATTGCTACCTATATGTTGTCAGCATCGTTAAAGAAAAAAGGAATCGATCTGGAACATTATCTGGAGGAGAAACTGTTAACACCAATGGGAATTTCAGGTACGCGCTGGCTACGTGATCCAAAAGGAATCTGCGTGGGCGGTTTTGGATTCTCACTGTATCCTGAGGTAATCGCAAAGCTTGGACAGATGATTTTGCAGGGCGGCGTATGGAATGGTATTCAGTTAGTTCCAAAGGACTACATTGATATGGCCACTTCAAAGCAGATTGAAAATGGAGATGATCCAGACAGTGACTGGGCGCAGGGATACGGCTATCAGATGTGGAGATGTCGCCACAATGCAGTGCGCGGAGACGGTATGTATGGACAGTTTTGCATTATCCACAAAGAAACAGATACGGTACTTGCCATGACGGCTGTAACTAGTGATATGCAGGGTGAGATGAACGCCTATTACGATGAGGTATTGCTGAAATATCAGGATGAGCCATTGTCAGAGGATGAAAAGACAATGGAAGTATTGAAAAAACGCCTGAATGAGCTGCATTATGTGCGCCCGCTGCCAGAAGATGATGGATCAGCAGTACCGGATGCATTCAAAAAGATCAATCTTTCACTCACAAGCTTTTTTGATTTGTCATTGAACATCGAAGGCAATATGCTTACATTGACAGGAAAAGACGGTGAGATTTGGTACCGCGCAGAGAGAGGCTGCTGGAGCAAAATTAGTCGTAAGGTACACTGTTCTCCATTTTACACAGAGAAAGACAGTATGGATACGCCTGTCATTGGTGCGTGGGGCGTAAAGAACGGTGTATTGACTATTCGTGTATATGAGATTGAATTTCTTGAGGAGGATACACTTACTCTGACAGAAGCAGAAGATGGCATCCATGTAAGCTTTGCAAATACAACTATTTCATCAAATCCGCGTGACTATGTCAAAAAAGTAATTTAACATTCATAAAAAATATGTAGTTGACTTTTGAAAATGACTTTGGTAAAATGAACCCAATAAAAGGGAGTAGCTGACCAAAATAGGTGCACTTCTTCGTCAGTACAGTTATTAAAAAATAACTCGGAAAGTGATGAAACAGCGAGACTTTTACTGCAATGCAGTAGGAGTCTCTTTTTTTATACCTGCTGCAAATAAAATAAGAAAGAGGTAGGTAGTATGATGGTACAAGTGTTGATTTTACTGGTGGGATTTTTTCTGCTGGTAAAGGGAGCGGACTGGTTTGTGGAGGGAGCAGCAAGCATTGCAAAAAAGCTTGGAATACCGCAGCTTGTAATAGGACTTACAATAGTTGCCATGGGAACGAGTTTGCCAGAAGCAGCTGTAAGCATTACGGCAGCATTAGACAATAATGCAGGAATCACAATCGGAAATATTGTTGGAAGTAATATCTTAAATATATTGATAATTCTTGGAATTACAGCGGTCATTACGAATGTTTCAATTCAAAAATCAACGTTCTATTATGAAATACCATTCATGCTTATAATTACCGTAATACTCATGATATTTGGAATTACAGGTTCCAAGATAACATTTATGGAGGGCGTTATTTTCTGGATTTTATTTTTGCTCTATCTTGGATATCTTTACATTATGTCGAAAAAGGGTACGGAGCAAGAAGAAAACGTAAAAGATATACCCGTATGGAAATGTCTTCTTTTCATGGTACTTGGCGGAGTTATGGTAGTAATGGGAAGTGATTTTGCCGTTAGCGGTGCAACAGAAATAGCAAGATTTTTTGGAATGAGTGAACGATTTATTGGTCTTACTATTGTAGCATTTGGAACATCACTTCCAGAGCTTGTAACGTCAGTTACGGCAGCAAGAAAAGGAAATGCCGGAATCGCCATAGGAAATATAGTAGGAAGCAATATTTTCAATATTTTATTTGTAATAGGTACAGCAGCACTCATTTGCTCTGTTCCATTTGAACGTAAATTTATCATTGATACAATCATCGCAGTTCTCAGTGGAGTATTGCTTTGGGGTGGAACAATTAAAAAGAAAGAGCTTAGAAAGCCTTGCGGAATTTTGATGCTGCTTGGTTATGCAGCGTATTTTGTATATTTGTGTGTAATCTAAAACCAGTGGATAAAACAGTTTTCCTTCGCGTGAAGAGAAAATAAGCCTGATTTTACATAAAATTTACATAGAACTCACATAGAGCTGATAGCATGATTTCTGATATCAGGGTACATTGAATAGGAAGGCTGTAGCAGGCGAATCTGCAGGTCTTCCTATTTTTGATATCAATGGTGATATCAAATACAGCAGTTTCCTGACAAAATCTTATAAATAGGTTTTGCACAAAAATGTACATCCGGGAAAACCGGGGGAGGAAATCATGAATGAGAATGTAAAAATCGTGTTTGGTCTGCTAGGCGGTCTCGCACTGTTTTTGTATGGAATGAACGGTATGAGCGATGCACTTCAAAAAACAGCAGGAGATAAGATGAAAAAAATCTTAAGCTTCCTGACGAAGAATCCGATCATGGGTGCATTAGCAGGCGCACTTGTTACAGCTGTTTTGCAGAGCAGCTCCGCAACAACTGTTATGGTAATAGGATTTGTAAGTGCGGGACTTATGAGTCTGCCGCAGGCAATCTCTGTTATCTTTGGTGCTAATATTGGCACGACAATGACAGCACAGTTAATGGCATTTAAGATCAGCGATTATATTTACCCACTTATCTTCATCGGATTTATGATGAACTTTGTCTGCAAGAAGGAGCAGTTAAAAAATATTGGACTTGTCATCTTCTCATTTGGTATCTTGTTTGAAGGTATCGAGATAATGGGAAGTGTAATGAAGCCGCTTGCTACAAGTGCAATTTTTGTGGATTTGATGGCAAAGGTAAAGGAGATTCCGATTCTTGGCGTGGCACTGGGAACAATTATGACACTTGTTGTACAGAGCAGTTCTGCAACAATTGCCGTACTGCAGAATTTTGCAGCTCAGCCTGGACCGGATGGTGTGACGAGCGTAATGGGATTAGCAGGTGCAATTCCGATCCTTCTTGGTGACAATATCGGAACAACAATCACTGCACTTTTAGCATCAATTGGACAGTCTAAAAATGCAAAGCGTACTGCTATTGCACATAGTATTTTTAATATCACAGGAAGTGTTGTATTCTTGTGTGTGCTTCCATTTTTTGCGCGCTTCGTTCAATTTATTTCACCAAAGGGAAATGAGATTGATGTTATCTCAAGACAGATTGCTAATGCACACACCACCTTTAATATAGTTTGTACGCTTATATGGCTCCCACTTATTCCATTTATGGTAAAGATTGTTACTACAATTATAAGAGGAACAGAAAAGCAAAGAGACGATGGTCCGGTAAGTGTTCTGGAGAGTGGCGTGATTGCACAGCCAGCAGCAGCACTTTATCTTGTATCAGAAGAGTTAGAGCATATGGCAGAGGTTGGTAGCAAGCTTTTGACTGCACTTAAGGAAAGCTTTTCTTCTGACAAAACACAGAGCGAGGCAGCCACAGAGCAGTATAGAACATATCGCAGACAGGCAGCACGAATGGAAGATGATCTTGCTGCATATGTAACGAAGATGCTCTCAAGCGGAAATTTAACACAGCAGCAGTCAGGTCAGGCGGCAGGTCTTTTGTATGTATCAAATAATATTGGACGTATTGCAGACCGCTGTGAGGAAATTGCAGGTGTTCATGAAAAAATTACGCAGGGCGGAAAATCATTCTCAGAGATGGCAACAGGAGAACTGCAGGATTGTATAGAAATCTCAAGAAAGCTGTTTGATCGTGCCATTCGCTCAGTTAAGGATGGCGATTTAGATCGCGCCCGCACCGTTGTAAAGAAAAAGAATAAGATGAGAAAGGCACAGAAGCAGCTAAAGCGTGCTCATATTGCGCGTGTTAACGAGGGACTTTGCGATGCTTCTATGACAGAAGATTATTCAGCAATCATTTATAGCTTAGACAGAATTGTTGATAATTGTGTAAGCATTGCAGAGGAGACACTTGATCATCTTTCATTTGTTAATTTCTCAGAAGATGAGGCAGATGAAGAAAGACCAGCTGATATTATTGCAGAGATTAACGCAGAGGAAACTCTTGAGGAGCATGAGAATAGTGAGCAAGAAGAAAATGCAAATGCTTCAGATACAGATGATGCAGATGGCAGCTCTAATACTGCGATTAACAAGGCAACAGATTTTTCATAAAATTTACATTTGATTTACAGCACAAAGATAGAAGGCTATGTTTGAATGGAGTATATTGGTGTCAGAAAGAGAGGTAAGATATTATGAAAATGACATCAATGTGGTATGCAATTAATCATTCAGATATAGAAAAATCAATGAAGCAGGTAATATTTGTAGGAATCAATATTTTGTTGTGGGCAGCGATTGCATTTATCGTATGTGTGGCAGGCGGTGTAATTGGTGGTTCCTTCAATGAAAAATGGAGATTTATGACATTCTTAATCACTGGATATAGCGCCGTGATCATGGGATTCTTCAGAAGTGTATTTTATTTGCTTAGAAAATAATAAATTAAAAAGATTGGCCGAAAAACCGGTCAGTCTTTTTTTGCGCAGATTTCTTCCTTTACAGAATTTTTTTTGTGTGGTACGATTAAAAAGATTGCATCATGAAAAATAAAAGTGGAAGGAATTGATTATATATGGAAGAGAAGAGAAGGGAAAATATTAAGAACACACCAAACGTGCAAGCAGGGGACGATATGCAGACACCGCACAAAAGACGTGTGCGTTATAAAGGAAAATATCCGAGAAAATTTGAGGAAAAATATAAGGAGCTGCAGCCGGAAAAATATAAAGAGACGGCTGAGCATATCATTCAAAAGGGAAACACCCCGGCAGGAACACATAGACCAATCTGTGTGGAAGAAATTTTATCTTTCTTAGATGTGAAGCCAGGCCAGATCGGTGTTGACGCGACACTTGGCTATGGAGGTCATACACAGAAGATTCTTGACTGTCTTAAGGGTGAAGGCCATTTGTACTCACTTGATGTCGATCCGATTGAGTCAGAAAAAACAAAGAAGCGTCTGAGAGATCAGGGTTATGGTGAGAATGTATGGGATGTTTGTCTGATGAATTTTGCAAATATTGCTGAGATTGAAAAAAAGGCTGGAAAGCTTGATTTTGTGCTTGCTGATCTTGGCGTTTCTTCTATGCAGATCGATGATCCGAAGCGCGGCTTCTCTTTTCGCGAGGAAGGACCGCTTGATCTTAGATTAAATCCGCAGGCAGGAGTTCCGGCATCAGAGCGTCTAAAAGAAATGGATGCAGAAGAGATTGAGGGTATGCTTTTTGAAAACTCAGATGAACCGCTTGCAAAAGAGCTTGCAAGAGCAATAATGTCAGCAAAAAGAAAGAAGCAGCCAATTGAGACAACTAGTCAGCTTAGGGAGATTGTAGAGCAGGTCGTTCTTCGCACAAAGCCGGAAAATCCGAAGGAAGCTGTAAAAAAGACATGTCAGCGAGTATTTCAGGCGCTGCGAATTGATGTTAACAGTGAATTTGAAGTGTTAGATTCCTTTTTAGAGGCGCTGCCTCATATATTAAAGCCGGGCGGAAAGGCTGCTATATTAACATTTCATTCTGGTGAAGACCGCATGGTAAAAAAATCATTCCAGTACTACGCAAGAGAAGGCATTTACAGCGACATAGCAAAGGATGTTATTCGTCCGTCTGCAAAGGAATGCGCATCTAATCCAAGAGCACGCTCAACTAAGTTTCGCTGGGCAGTTCGCTCTGATGTACAAAAATATGAGTAAAACAGGCAAAACGGTCAAAAGATCAGGAGAGACAACTAGGATGAAAAGAAAAGTAAAAGTTATTTTGACAGCAGCAATCTTTACATTTTGTACAGCAATTGGCGGCTGCAAGGCAGTAGAGTCAAAGCTTGAGCCTGTTTATGAAGCTCTTTTGCAGGAGGATTCTGTACAAGAAGAAAAAAGTGTGCAGGCAAGCGAAAATCAGGAAATGTCAACGAAAGAAGATTTGTCTGAAAAAGAGTCGGCATCTGTTGAGGATAAGGAAAAGGAAACGGTTGGCTTTACAGCTGTCCCGGCAGGAACGGTGACAGTTGAAGAGGCAAATAGCAGCGCCGGACCAATTCGTCTGGCAGGAGATAAAAAAATTTTGCTGACAGGAGATTCCAGAACTGTTTGTCTTTACTGCTCACAGATATATGACGAAGCAGAGTATCCAAAGCATGTTTTTTATAACATTGATGAAGCAACCTTTACAGGATATACAAACGAAAGCATTGTAGTGGCAAAGGGAGGCGAGGGCTGCAGCTGGATGCGTGCAGTTGGTATTCCAAATGCAGTATCTCATCTTGAAGAGGCCGATGCGCTTGTCATCTGGTTTGGCGTAAATGATCTTCATGTCGCCTCCGACTACATTAATTATGTCAATGGTCTTGTACAGCAATACGATATTCCAATTTACTATATGACAATCGGACCGTGCAACGGACATTGGGAGCAAAAAAACAGTGAGGTGCTGGCATTTAACTCGGCGCTGACACAAATGCTTGATCCTAAAGTGACTGTGATAGATGCGTATAGCTATATCAAAAACGGATTAGACAGCGGTGTATTTGCCACAATGGATGGACTTCATTATGATTATTATACAAGTAAAGCAATTTATGAGTTTATGGTAGAAGAAGTAACGAATCCGTAAGTTAAGCATTGCACTGTAAAATATTTTTGTGTATACTGGTACGGTATGGCGTAAAATTCTGCGCAATACCGTTACAATATAGAAAAGGAAGGGCGAAGTTTTGAGTAAACATGAAAACAAAAAAAGAAGCAGTTTCTCTGGCAAGTTAGGATTTGTCTTGTCAGCAGCAGGTGCTTCTGTAGGTCTTGGCAACATCTGGCGATTTCCGTATTTGGCAGCAAAATACGGCGGAGGAATCTTTTTACTGATTTATATCATATTGGCACTGACCTTTGGCTATAGTATGATTGTTGCAGAGACTTCAATAGGACGAATGACAGGAAAAAGCCCTGTCGGTGCATTCCACAGCTTTGGAAAAGCAAAATGGCTGTCATTTGGTGGCTGGATTAACGCAATCATCCCGATTCTGATTGTGCCATATTATTCGGTAATCGGAGGATGGGTTATCAAATATTTATTTGAGTATGTGATTGGACATGCAGAGACAGTCGCAGCAGACGGTTATTTTTCTTCATTTATTTCTAGTGGTGCAGCCACAGAGATCTGCTTTTTAATTTTCGTATTTATTACATTGGCGATTATCTTTGCAGGTGTTAGAAATGGAATCGAGCGTGTATCAAAGTTTATGATGCCAATCCTCGTTGTGTTGTCCGTAGTTATCGCAGTATATTCTGTTAGCAGACCGGGCGCTATGGCAGGTGTGAAGTATTTTCTGATTCCAAATGTAGAAAACTTCTCATGGATGACAGTCGTATCAGCGATGGGACAGATGTTTTATTCACTGTCAATTGCGATGGGTATTTTGATCACATTTGGTTCTTACATGAAAAAGGATGTGGCCATTGAAGGTTCAACAAAAAATGTTGAAATTTTTGATACAGCGATTGCAATTATGGCAGGACTTATGATTATTCCGGCAGTATTTGCATTCTCCGGCGGAGATCCAGATGCACTTCAGGCAGGTCCGGCACTTATGTTTATCACTCTTCCAAAGGTATTCGCTAATATGGGCTTTGGAACAGCAGCAGGTATTTTGTTCTTCTTACTCGTATTATTTGCAGCTGTCACAAGCTCTATTGCGCTGACTGAGAGTGCAGTTTCCACATTTGAGGATGAGCTTGGCTGGAATCGTAAGAAAGCTACACTTGTACTTGCAGCGATCATGGTATCACTTGGAAGCCTTTCCTGTCTTGGCTATGGTCCGCTTGCAAATGTAACTATTATTGGCATGCAGTTTCTTGATTTCTTTGATTTTCTGACAAACTCTGTTATGATGCCGATTGCAGCAATCATGATCTGTCTTCTTGTGTCAAGGGCAGCAGGAGTCAAGGCAGTCGAGGCAGAAGTTTTGCACGGAGAGGGAACATTCCGCAGAAAGAAGATTTTCTGCGTGATGATCAAGTACATATGCCCAATCTTTGCAGCAATTATTCTTATTAGCTCCGTTGCAAATGCATTCGGATGGATTTCAATGTGATTTAGTAACAGCACTGACATAAAGCCAGTGCTGTTATTTTATTAAAAAATTTATATAGATATCTTTTATCACTAACCCTTCTTTTGTCATGTTTTGATTTCACTTTCCCTTTCTTTTGTGTATACTATAAATAAGTGTAATTATAAAAAAGAAAGGGATGATAAATAATGATAGCTTCTATCGCACAGGGACTTTTAATCCCGTTTGCAGGAACATCGCTTGGCTCTGCCTGCGTTTTTTTCCTGCGTAAGACATTAAATAAACAGATACAGCGCGCCCTGACTGGATTTGCGGCAGGTGTTATGGTAGCTGCTTCTATATGGAGTCTGCTGCTTCCGGCAATTGAGCAGTCAGAAGGCATGGGAAAGCTTTCCTTTATTCCGGCGGTTGTCGGCTTTTGGATTGGCATTTTCTTTTTGCTGTTTCTTGATCACGTCACACCGCATCTTCACCTAAACAGCAAAGAATCAGAAGGACCAAAGAAAAACTTCTCGCGCACGACAAAGATGCTTCTTGCCGTGACAATTCATAACATACCAGAGGGAATGGCAGTTGGAGTTGTGTATGCCGGATGGATAAGCGGCGATTCAAATATCACTCTTATGAGTGCACTTATTTTATCACTAGGCATTGCAATTCAAAATTTTCCAGAAGGAGCAATTATTTCAATGCCGCTTCGAGGCGAGGGTATGAGCCGCCCAAAATCATTTTTAATGGGTGTGCTGTCAGGTGCAGTAGAGCCAGTGGCAGGTGTACTTACTATACTTGCGGCAGGAATTATAGTGCCGGTGCTTCCGTATCTTTTAAGCTTTGCAGCGGGGGCAATGCTGTACGTAGTAGTGGAGGAACTGATTCCGGAAATGTCAGAAGGCAGCCATTCCAACATCGGAACTGTCTTGTTTGCAGCTGGTTTTTCGGTTATGATGATTCTAGATGTTGCGCTCGGGTGACAGGAATCAGAAAGCGACAGAATGGCGTTACAAATTAGGAAGGAAAAAAGAGCATGGCACTTCAGTTTATTTCAGGAAATAGTATATCGGACCGCACGGCGGTAATGTACGAGACAATCTGCGCACAATCATGCAGACACCCAGATAAAAATTATATATTTCTTGTGCCGGAGCAGGCCACTTTGCAGGTGCAAAGAGAGCTTTCAGCCGTGCATCCAGATCATGTGCTTGGAAATATTGATGTTGTGAGCTTTGGCAGACTGGCACATCGTCTCTTGAATGAACAGGCAGGAAAGCAGGCAGTACTGCTTGATGATACAGGAAAGTCGATGATTCTTAGGCGCATTGCAGGAAAGGAAAAGCAAAGCCTTGAGGTATTTGGACGCAATTTAAATCAGAGCGGTTTTATTCAGGAGCTAAAATCAGTGATTAGTGAATTTAGTGCCTACAAAGTCACATCAGAAGTTTTAGAGGGAGTTCTTCCAACGCTTGAGAAGCGTCCTGCTCTTCAAAAAAAGCTGCGTGATATCGAAAAGGTCTATACTTCATTTTATAAGGAGCTTGGAGAGGAATATTTAACAGCAGAGGAGCTTCTTGGCGTTTTGTCACGTCTTGTGCCGCAGTCAGAAAAAATTCGCGGAAGCATCATCATATTAGATGGCTTTACAGGTTTTACACCGCTGCAGTATCAGGTTTTAGAGGAAATGCTCCAATGTGCAGAGCATGTTGTCTGTGCTGTTACAGAGGATGAAAAGGGCGGACGTGAAGAGTTGTTTTCCATGAGTCGCGAGATGAAAAATAAGCTTTTTGCGCTTGCTAAGGCACATCAAATTTCATGTGAGGAAAAAAATCATCGCTACGTGACAAAAAAACGAGAAGTGGCCGATGAGCTTGCACATCTTGAAAAACAGCTTTATCAGATACCGCCGAAACCATGGAATAAGCAGACAGATGCAGTTAATATTATTGCTGCAAAAAATCCCTCAGAAGAGCTTGGCTTTGTGATTAGAAAAGTTTTGTCTCTTGTGCGCGAAGGATATGCGTACCGCGAGATTGCAGTAGTAGCCGGTGATTTGTCTGTTTATCGTGATGAGATTTCACATGTATTTGATCAGGCAGGCATTCCTTATTTTATCGATCAGAAAAAAGGATTAAATACACATCCTTTGATTCAATTTGTAAAAAAAGCTCTTGCTGTTTTAGAGGAGCAGATGAGCTACGACAGCGTGATGGCATTTCTTCGAAATCCATATGTAGTAAGCGATGAGAATACGTTTGACGGCGACATTCTCTGTGAGGATTTAGACCGCCTTGACAATTACCTGCTTGCAGGCGGTATTGAGCGAATAAACAGATGGAAGCATCCTTGGGTTATGCCATATGACAATGCAGATGAAGAAGATTTATCACGTCTTAATCAGCTTCGTGAGCAGATCTTTAACTGGTTTGTGCCGCTTCGCACAGTCTGGGAAAAGCCTGATACAACTGTGCGCGAGGCAATGACAGCTCTTTTTTCCTTCATGCAGCAATTTAATATCGCATATAAGCTAAAGGCACAGCAAAAGGCTTTTCGTGAATCGGGAGAGAAATATTTGGCTAGCGAGTATGAGCAGGTCTATGCAAAGGTACTTGGTCTGTTTGATCAGATCGTAGAGCTGATGGGTGATGAAACATTAGAGGTGCGTGTGCTGTCAGACATTTTAGATTCCGGCTTTGAGGAGCTTTCGGTCGGCTTCATTCCGGCTGCTGTAGATCGTCTCGTTGTGGGAGATTTGATGAGAACGAGACTAGAGCATATTCGTGTACTCTTTGTCATAGGCTGCAACGATGGACTGCTTCCTAAGCGTGCAGACAGAGGCGGCATTCTTTCAGATTATGACAGAGAGATTTTAAAGGGCGCCGGTATGGAGCTGGCGCTCGCAGCGCGCGAGGAAGTATTTTGTCAGCAATACTATTTGTATCTGCTTTTAACAAAGCCGTCTCAAAAGCTTTATGTCAGCTTTAGTGAGACATCAGCAGACGGAAAGGCACTTCGCCCTGCTCATTTAAAAAATGTGATCACAAAGTTATTTCCAAAATGTCAGACATATGCGGCAGAAGATGCTTATCAAAAATTAGAGGGACTGATGCAAAAGGAAGACGGTTTCCTGCTTCTTATAAATGGTCTTCGCAGCTACTTAGACGGCGAGAAAGAGATGTGGTGGCAGGAGCTTTATCGTTATTACATGGAGGATGAATCTTTCAAAGAGCGCTTAGATATTATGCGCGAAGGACTTTTCTATGGTTACAAGACAGAAAAATTAGACAAGCAAATCGCAAAGAAGTTGTTTGGCGGTGATCACGAGATTTCTATTTCACGTCTTGAAAAATATGCAGCCTGTGCATATGCTCACTTTTTAACATATGGCCTTCAGCTAAAGGAACGCCGCCAGTTTGAGCTTGGAGCAGCTGACTACGGAAGCCTTTTTCATGCTTCAATTAGTCATTTCTTTGAGCTTCTTGAAAAACGCCATTTAAATTGGAGAGAAATTACAGACACACAGAGAAATCAGCTCGTTGAGGAGAGTGTAGCAAAGGCTATGGAGGAATACCAGACAACTGTTTTCGACAGCAGTGCGCGAAATAAATCCATGGCAGGACGCATACGCCGAATGACAGACAGAACACTCTGGGCGCTTGGCTGTCAGTGGGAGCATGGTGCTTATGAGAGGACATGGCACGAGCTTGATTTTGGAAGAGCCGGCGGCAATGGCGTGACGCTTCCAGTCGAGGAAGGCTTAGAGCTATCGCTTCGAGGAAGGATTGACCGTGTGGACTTTGCCGAGGAAGACGGTTCACTTTATGTAAAAGTCATCGACTACAAATCAGGAAGTACAAAGCTTGATCTTGGAAAAGTGTATTATGGACTGCAGCTGCAGCTAGTGCTTTATTTAGAGGCAGCAATGGCTATGGCGGAAAAAAGAAATCCTAACCGAAAGCTTATTCCGGCAGGAATTTATTATTACAACATGAAGGATCCTATTGTGTCAGGCTTTGATATGACAAAGGAAGAGATAGAAGCAAAGCAGCAAAAGGAGCTTAGAATGAATGGCCTTACAAGCACAGAAAAGGCATCGCTTCTTTTGATTGACGCAGAAGGCGGAAATGTCGTGTCTGGATTGGAGTACAAAAAAGATGGCAGTCTGTCCTCACGAGCACTTGTAGCAAATGCAGATCAGATGCATGAGCTTGGTCACTTTGCCAGAAAAAAAGCACTCGATCTGGCACGAGACATTTACGGAGGAAAGATTGACGCTTATCCGTATGAATATAAGAAGATGAATCCGTGTGAATACTGCGAGTATGGTTCTGTCTGCGGCTTTGATCTGCAGCTTGAGGGATGTCATTACCGCAGGCTTTCGGCGTTAGACAAGGACGAGGTATGGCAGGAAATTGCGCGAGAGGAAAATAAGCAGACAGACAAAGAGGAGAGGGAAGATGGCTGACAATATGACATGGACAAGTGAACAAAAGCAGGTCATTGACCTGCGTGACAGAAGTCTTCTTGTTTCAGCGGCAGCAGGAAGCGGAAAGACGGCAGTACTCGTACAGCGAATTATAGAGCGCATTTGTGACGAATCACACCCAGTTGATATTGACCGTCTTCTCGTGGTGACATTTACTAACGCTGCGGCAGGTGAGATGAGAGAGCGTGTGCAGGCAGCAATTGCAAAGCGTGTAGAGGAGAATCCTGACAATACTCATCTGCGCCGTCAGGAGGTATTAGCTGGTCATGCACATATTACTACAATTGACAGTTTTTGTTTGTCAGTGCTTCGCGAGCATTTTCAGGAGATAGAGCTTGATCCGGGCTTTAGAATTGCAGATGAGGGCGAATTAAAGCTTCTGCAGGCCGATGTACTAGAGGCACTTTTAGAGGAGGAGTACGAACAGGCAAGTGAATCATTTATTCATTTTATGGAGGCATATGCACCAGGAAAAGATGACGAGCGTGCCGTGCAGTTAATTTTGCAGCTCTATGGCTTTGCAGTGGCAAATCCGCGTCCAGAGGACTGGCTTAATCATTGTATTGAAAGTTACGGGGCAGAAAGCATGGAGACGCTTGAAAAGCAACCGTGGATGTGTACAATGACAGAGCAGCTAAGGACAATTCTTTCTGAGATGGCAGCGTTCTATAAAAGAATGATCGCTGTCTGTAAGGATGAGGGCGGCATGGAAAGCTACGAGTCTGTCCTTTTATCAGAGCAGCAGATGATTGAATATGCATCAGAGGCATCAAAGTATGATGAACTTAGAGAACGTGTCAATCTGATCCGCTTTGGCAGCAAGCCGCGAAAGAAAAAGACTGATTCCTTCAGCGAGGATAAGGCAAAACGTGTCTGGGATATGAGAGAACAGGCAAAAAAGCAGATAAAATCGCTGTCAGAGGATTACTTTGCCGATGATGACGAGCGCCTTCTTCAAAAGCAGCATCTTGCGGGGGTACAGGTAAAGGAACTTGTGCGCCTGACACATGCCTTTCTTTTGCGCTACAGCGCAGCAAAACGAAAGAAAAATCTTGTCGATTTTGGGGATCTGGAGCATTTGGCATTAAACGTGCTTAGCGAGAAGACACCAGACGGCGAGAAGCCAACTTTAGTAGCAGCACAGTATCGTGAAAGCTTCGAGGAGATTATGATAGATGAGTATCAGGACAGCAACTACGTACAGGAGCTGATTTTGACAAGCATTTCAAGGACAGATCCGCCAAATCTTTTCATGGTAGGAGATGTTAAGCAGAGTATCTATCGCTTTCGTCTGGCGCGCCCAGAGCTTTTTATGGAAAAATATGAGACATATACAAAAGAGGAGAGCGAACATCAAAAAATAGAGCTTCACCAGAATTTCAGAAGCCGAAAAAGCGTGCTTGATTCAGTAAACTTTTTCTTCTATCAGCTTATGCATAAGGCAGTCGGAAATGTGGAGTACGACAAGGACGCAGCGCTTTATCCAGGTCTTGTATATGAGCCATGTGATACGCACCCGACAGGAGGAGCCACTGAGCTTATGCTTCTTGATCTGGAGGATGTGACAGAAGATAGTGATGATGTTGTTAAGCCAGATAATGATGATACACAGGCTGTCTACAGCAGCAGAGAGTGGGAAGCGGCAATGATTGCAGAAAAAATCCGCGAGATTACCGATCCAGAGTCTGGTCTTTATATCTGGGATAAGGAGCAAAAAACATATCGTCTGACAGAGTATCGTGATATTGCGATTTTGCTTCGCACTGTGTCTGGCTGGGCAGAGGAATTGATTTCGGTGCTTCTTTCAAAAGGAATATCAGCATCGGCTGATACTGGAAGCGGATATTTTAGTGCACTTGAGGTTCAGACTATCTTAAATCTGCTTGAAATTATAGACAATCCACTGCAGGATATTCCGCTTGCAGCGGTAATGCACTCGCCGATTGGCCATTTTTCCAGTGAGGAGTTAGCTATTATCCGCGCAGAAGAGCCGCCGTCACAGTGTAAGCACCTTTATGATGCTGCCACATCATTTGCACAAAAATATAGTGATCCAGCCGATGCAAAAAACAAGGAAGGCTATCACGAGCTGGCAGGCAGACTTCGCACATTTTTTAATCAGCTTGAGACATACAGAAGAAAGAGCCGATATCTTTTGCTTCGTGAGCTTCTTGTCTATGTGTTAGAAGACAGTGGATACTACGAGTTTATAAGTGCAATGCCTGGCGCTGCGACAAGAAAAGCAAATCTTGATATGCTTCTTGAGCGTGCTGGTGCATTTGAAAAGACAAGCTATCAGGGCGTATTCCAATTTGTCCGCTACATCAACAGACTAAAGAAATATTCCGTTGACTATGCGTCAGCGCAGGAGCTTGCCCAGAATCAGGTGCGTGTCATGAGTATTCATAAGAGCAAAGGTCTTGAATTTCCTGTATGCTTTGTGGCAGGTCTTGGAAAAAGCTTTAACAAGCAGGATGTGAATGCGTCAATGCTGTTTTCTGTCGATTACGGCATTGCAACTGATGCAATAGATCCGACACTTCGCACAAAGGAGAGCACAGTTATGAAGCAGGCCATGAGAAGCCAGCTTATGATTGAAAATCTTGGCGAGGAGCTTCGTGTTTTATATGTTGCCATGACGCGTGCAAGAGAAAAGCTGTATCTGACAGGTGCAAAGGATCATCTTTTTGATTACTTGGAAAAGAAAATTCATGAGACAGACAAGACAGCGCGTGAACTTTCATACAGCCAGCTTACGATGGCAGGAAGCTTCTTAGACTGGATTACAGCAGCAGCCTGCAAGCACAAAAGCTTTAAGGCAATTTATGAGCAGCTTGGAATAAATGTGCCATTTGACGGTGTGTGTTATAAAGACGAAAGCCCACTGTCAGTTTTGCTTGTGACAAAAAGCAGTCTGTCTATGCAGACGTCACTTTGGCGTGCAGAGGAAGCAATGAAGCGCACAGCACTTGAAAACTGGAAAACCAAAACCGAAGACGAAACGGCAAAAAATCTGATCGAGTCACGCTTTTTGGTGCGCTATGATGACAGCCCTCTGTCAAAGCTGCAGGCGGCATTTACAGTATCGGAATTAAAGACACGCTACGAGGAGGAAGCCTTTGCAGCAAGTGGATCAGACATAAGAGAGCCTGCTGCACAGCTTATAAAACAAGAATCCGAGATGCAAGATCAGAAACTTCTGCCAGATGAAGAACTTCTTCCAGAGTTTTTACAGCAAAAAGATAAGATGAGCGGTGCGGCGCGCGGTACACTTTATCACTGGCTTTTTGAACACTTTGATTTTACAGGTAATTTAAGGGCGCAGCTTTCCTCATTTATGCAGCAAGAGCTTATAAGTACTGAGGAGCGAAAGAGGATTCGTATAGCAGATTTTGAATATTTTGTGCAGACATCTCTTGGCAAAAAAGTCAAGCAAGCGCAGGAAGAAGGAACGTATCACCGCGAGATGCCGTTTATCCTTGGAGTGCCGGCTAAAGAGATGATGGAAAATGACAAAAAGCTGTCAGAAAAAGATGAGAACGAGTATGTCAGTGTACAGGGTGTTATAGATGCCTGGATAGACGGTGAGGACTATATCACGCTGATAGACTTTAAGACAGACAAAAAACCAGAAGACATGACAGATGAAGAGTTTAAAGAGCTGCTAAAAAAACGCTACCAGGTACAGCTGTCATATTATAAGCGTGCTCTTATGCAGATGACAAAGCGGCCTGTGAAGGAAGCATGTATTTATGCTGTTTCACTCGGACAGACAATCTTTTGTTGACGAGCAAATGGCAAAATGATATACTTTTAACATCAGAAAAGGGGGTGGACGAAATGGACAACGAAGAGCTAGAACAGGACAAGGCCAAGGATGAGGCACTCGAAAAGGCATTAGAGCAGGAAACAGAAAACGAGACGCCGTCAGAAGATGAGACGTTTGTAAAGCCCGATTACGAGTCAGAGATCATAAAGATCATAAGAAGCACCACCTCGCCAAAGGTTACACGTGAAAAGCTTGATGATTATCATGCAAATGATATAGCTGATGTTCTCGAAAAGCTGACAGTAGTAGAGCGAAAGAAGCTTTATAATATCCTGAACATGGATATGCTTTCAGATGTATTTGAGTGCATAGATGATGTCAGTCCGTACCTAGAGGAAATGGACATTAGAAAGGCAGTTGAGATCATAAGCAGCCTGGAAGCCGATACAGCAGTGGCAGCGCTTCGAGGACTTGATAAAGTCAGACGCTCTGTTATCATTGATCTGATGGATCAGGAGTCCAAAAAAGACATTATGCTGATCGCATCCTTTGATGATGATGAGATAGGAAGCAGAATGACAACAAACTGCATAGTGATCCGCGAAAATCTTACAGTCAAGGAGGCTATGCGTTCACTTGTAAAGCAGGCCGCTGAGAATGACAATATTTCAAAGATTTATGTGGCTGATGAGTCTAATACCTTCTGCGGTGCGATTGATCTAAAGGATCTGATCATTGCAAGACAGGATGCACTGCTGGAGGATCTGGTTGTGACTTCCTATCCATATGTATATGGTCACGAGCTGATCGATGACTGTATCGAAAAATTGAAAGATTATTCGGAAAATTCTATTCCGATCCTGGATAACGATAATAAACTTCTCGGTGTTATCACATCCCAGAGCATTGTAGATTTGGTCGATGATGAGATGGGTGAAGATTATGCGATGTTCGCTGGTCTGACTGCAGAAGAAGATTTGAAAGAGCCACTCAAAGAGAGCATGAAAAAACGTCTCCCTTGGTTGCTTGTTCTGCTGGCACTGGGAACAGTTGTATCTTCTGTTGTAGGTGTATTTGAGCAGGTAGTAAGCCAGCTGACGATCATTATGTGTTTCCAGTCACTGATCCTGGACATGGCAGGTAACGTCGGTACCCAGTCACTGGCGGTAACGATTCGTGTTCTGATGGATGAATCACTGACAGGAAAGCAGAAAGTAGAACTGGTATTCAAAGAGATGCGGATCGCATTTTCAAATGGTGCGATTCTTGGAATTTTGTCATTCCTCGTATTAGGACTTTATATTGCACTTTTCAAAGGAAAGACCTGGACATTCGCGTATGCGGTATC
>OHWC01000624.1_pt1 | contig 18304 bp, 17 predicted proteins | sample 1579541 | NCBI WGS metagenome assembly OHWC01 (sample SAMEA3882551, study PRJEB24775) | human gut metagenome | biome: human-associated habitat; feature: intestine environment; material: feces | place: Netherlands | collected 2009/2010
CCGGAGCAGATGCTTATCTTCTGCATGTAACCACTACTCCAAGTGTATCCTTTGCGGTTCGTACAGAGGATTTTGACTGCGGTATTATGATTTCCGCAAGCCATAATCCATTCTATGATAATGGTATCAAACTTCTCAATGGAAACGGACAGAAGATTGAAGCGGAAGTAGAAGCAAGGATTGAAGCATATCTGGATGGCCTGATCGAGGATCTTCCTCTGGCAACTAAAGAAGATATTGGACGCACTGTGGATTTTGCTTCAGGAAGGAATCGTTATATCGGACATCTGATTTCTATTCCAAGCAGGGATTTCAAAGGCATTAAAGTAGGGCTTGACTGTGCAAACGGAAGTTCTTCAGCTATTGCAAAGAGTGTATTTGAGGCACTTCAGGCAAAGACTTATGTGATCAATAACCAGCCGGATGGTACAAATATCAATACAAACTGTGGCTCTACCCATATTGAAGTCCTGCAGAAATATGTTGTGGACAATGGACTGGATATCGGTTTTGCTTATGATGGTGATGCAGATCGCTGTATTGCTGTTGACCATAAGGGAAATGTGGTCGACGGTGATAAGATTATGTATGTATGTGGAAAATATCTCAAGGAGCAGGGCAGATTAAAAGATGATACAGTAGTAACCACTGTTATGTCAAACCTCGGTCTGTACAAATCTCTGGAGAGAGAGGGTATGAAATATGAGCAGACTGCAGTAGGAGATAAATATGTGGCAGAGAATATGATGGAGAATGGATACAGTCTTGGCGGTGAGCAGTCCGGACATATTATTTTTAGCCGTTACGCTGCAACAGGTGATGGAATCCTTACTTCTCTCATGGTAATGGAAGCGTGTGTAGAGAAGAAAGCAACTCTGTGTGATCTGGCAAGGGAAATGAAGGTTTATCCACAGCTTCTCAGAAATGTCCGGGTGGCAGACAAGAAGACTGCGAGAGAGAATCCGAAGGTAGTTGCTGCTGTAGAGGAAGTTGCAAAGAAACTGGGAAGTGATGGGCGTATTCTGGTACGCGAGAGTGGCACAGAGCCATTGATTCGTGTTATGGTAGAAGCCGGAACAGATGAACTCTGCCTTGAGAATGTTGATCATGTAGTAAAGGTAATGGAATCCGAAGGATTGCTCATTGACTGATTTACTGGCAAAGGAATTACATGTATAACAGAAAAAAAAGATTATTTCTGACTGCTGTCTGCTTAAGCCTTGGACTTCTGACAGGCTGTAATGTGGGAGATACGAAGAATTATAAACAGGCTGCACAGGATCTGGAACAGGGAAATTATGAGGCAGCACTTGAAGAATACGAGACAGCAATTTCTGAAGGAGTGAAGCCTGCACAGTCGTACAGAGGTGCAGGCGTAGCAAAATTCAAGCTTGGAAACTATGAAGAAGCCATAACATATTTCAATGATGCGCTTAAATGTGACAAAGTTGGCAAAGCATTAAAGAAAGATATTCTGTCGTATAGAGCTGTGGCTTATCTCAAAGTAAAGGATTATGAGGCAGCGCTGGAAGACTGCCAGACTCTGGCAGAAAACTATAAAATGGATGCGGATCTGTACTTCCTTACGGGAGAAACAGCATTGGCCATGGATTCCTATGAGGAAGCTTCTGCTAATTTTGAACAGGCCTACGGCGAAGATGCAACTTATGACAGAGCTATCCAGATCTACGGGGCATATCTGAACAGGGATATGGAAGCAGACGGAACCCGTTATCTGGAAGCTGCTTTGTCAGGAACTGCAAAAAATGCAGAGGATCATTGTGACCGTGGCAGAGTTTATTATTATATGGATGATTATGAAAATGCTGAAAGTGAACTGAAACAGGCCATAGACGGCGATAATACGGAGGCACTGGTTCTGCTTGGTATGGTATATATGGATAAAGGAGACAGCGCAAATGCAAAAGCAATGTTTCAGCAGTATGTATCACAGGCAGAAAACGGAGCCAAAGGATTTAACGGACTTGCACTGTGTGATATAGAGGATGGGGATTATGACAGTGCCCTTTCTGATATAGAAAGCGGAATCCATGTGGCAGGAGCGGAGGATATGCAGAGTCTGCTGTTTAATGAGATCGTAGTCTATGAGAAGAAACTGGATTTTCAGACTGCTTTGCAGAAAGCACAGGAATATCTGGAATTATACCCGGAAGATAAAACTGTTAAGAAGGAACTTGCATTTCTTAAAACGCGTGTGTAATATCCATCTGACTGAGGAGAATTTATGGAAGAATTTGGAAAGCTTGAAGAACGGGTGGTTCTTGTGGGAGTGCAGACGGATGATCATGATAATGTGGAAGAATCCCTGGATGAACTGAAGGAGCTTGCATCAACTGCGGGAGCTGTTACAGTGGGAAGAATCATTCAGAATCGTGAGTCTGTGCATCCCGGAACTTATATTGGAAAAGGAAAGATAGAGGAAGTACGTGCACTGGTATATGCTATGGATGCAACCGGAATTATCTGTGATGACGAACTTTCTCCTGCACAGCTGAATAATCTGGAGCGGGAACTGGACTGTAAGGTGATGGACAGGACATTATTGATTCTGGACATTTTTGCAGCGAGAGCTATAACCAGTGAGGGTAAAATACAGGTAGAGCTTGCACAGCTTCGCTACAGATCTGCCCGTTTGGTCGGTCTCAGGGAATCTCTTTCCCGTCTGGGAGGTGGAATCGGAACCAGAGGTCCGGGAGAGAAAAAGCTGGAGACAGACCGTCGTCTTATCCGTACAAGGATCTCTGCTTTGAAGCAGGAATTATCCCAGGTGGAGAAACACAGGGAACTGATCCGTTCCAGCCGGGCCAGAGGCAATATGAAGACTGCTGCGATCGTAGGATATACAAATGCGGGAAAATCTACGCTGCTGAACACACTGACAGGCTCAGAGGTTTTATCAGAGGATAAACTGTTTGCTACACTGGATCCAACTACCAGACTTTTAAATTTGAAGGACGGACAGCAGATTCTTCTCACAGATACGGTTGGATTTATCCATAAGCTTCCGCATCATCTGGTCGAAGCATTCAAGAGCACATTGGAAGAGGCCAAATATGCAGATTATATTATCCATGTGGTAGATTCTTCCAATCCGCAGGCAGAGATGCAGATGCATGTGGTATATGAGACATTAAAAGAACTGGGAGTGATGGGAAAGAAGATCATCACACTCTTTAATAAGCAGGATGCGCCGGGGGCATGCGTACTGCGAGATTTTAAATCGGACTATACGCTGAAGGTCTCTGCAAAGACAGGCGAGGGTCTTGCAGATCTGAATGATCTTCTGGAGAAGCTTCTTGCTGAAGAACAGATTTATGTGGAGCGCCTTTTCCCTTATCAGGAAGCAGGAAAAATCCAGCTGATCCGCGAATATGGGCAGCTTATCTCAGAGGAATACACAGAGGAAGGGATTGCTGTGAAGGCAAGGGTGCCGAAAGAAATCTACGCCAGAGTTGTATAAAAAAATATTTTGAAAAATAAGAAAATACCATATATTGTGCCTTTTGCGAAAATGAGGAACATTATGTGGTATTTTTGCGTGTTGACGAACCGGTGATACTCTGATACAATGAACCTACAGTGTTACTCAGAGCAAAGTGGACAGTAACGACAGAAATATCTCCGGTAAGAATATGCAGGAGAAACAGATTAACAAGAGAAAATGGGGGCATTAGATATGTTTCAGGTAGTAAAACGTGATGGCGAAGTGGATGAGTTTAAAATAGGCAAGATCACAGCGGCTATCCATAAAGCCTTTGATGCAAAAGAGAAAAATTATAGCGAAGAGATGATTGATCTCTTAGGGCTGCGTGTTACTTCTGATTTTCAGAAAAAGATTACAGATAATAAGATTACAGTAGAAGAAATTCAGGACAGTGTGGAGAATGTGCTGATCCAGGCCGGATATGCAGATGTGGCAAAAGCCTACATTCTTTACCGCAAGCAGAGGGAAAAGGTTCGCAACATGAAGTCAACGATCCTGGATTACAAAGAAATCGTAAACAGTTATGTGAAGGTTGAGGACTGGCGTGTAAAGGAGAACTCAACGGTTACTTATTCTGTAGGAGGTCTGATCTTAAGCAACTCCGGAGCAGTTACCGCAAACTACTGGCTGTCTGAGATCTACGACAACGAGATCCTAATCGACGTACAGACCCTCAACATCGACTCGGCCAGCTTCACCCAGATCTCGAACCAGGCCGGAGGCGACAAAGCCAAGATCGCCGAGATCATGCTCGACATCGTCGAAAAACAAGGAAAACACCGCAATCCGGTAACCGGATCGGGCGGCATGCTGCTGGGTACGGTCGAGAAGATCGGCGACGCGCTCGTCGGCAAGACCGACCTCAAGGTAGGCGACAAGATCGCCACGCTGGTTTCGCTGTCGCTTACTCCGCTGCGGATCGACAAGATCAAGGAGATTCGCCCCGATGTCGATCAGGTCGATATCGATGGCAAGGCGATCCTGTTCGAAAGCGGCATCTACGCCAAAATACCTTCCGACCTGCCCGAAAAGCTGGTAATGTCGGCCCTCGACGTGGCCGGAGCTCCGGCACAGGTAGCCAAACTGGTTCGCCCCGGCAACACGGTGCTGATTATCGGCGCAGCTGGCAAATCCGGCATGCTCTGCTGCTACGAGGCTCGCAAGCGGGTCGGCGTAACGGGCAAAGTGATCGGACTCTGTTACAGTCCCGAGGAGAAGGAGCGCCTGGACAAGTTGGGCTTCTGCCACGAGGTCGTCTGCATGGACGCTCGTCAGCCGATTCCGGTACTCGAAAAGATTACGGAGCTGACCAATGGCGAAATGTGCGACATCACCATCAACAATGTGAATGTTCCCGACACCGAAATGACCAGCATCCTCTGTACGAAGAATACGGGCATCGTCTATTTCTTCTCGATGGCCACGAGCTTCACGAAAGCCGCTCTCGGCGCCGAAGGCGTCGGCAGCGACGTGACGATGATTATCGGAAACGGCTATACGAAGGGACATGCGGAGATCACGCTTCAGGAGTTCCGCGAATGCGAAGCCTTGAGAAAGATATTCACCGAGCTGTACGCCTAACCGATACGAACGACACCTGCCGCCTTTCCTCATCGTCCCCGCCCGGCGCAAATTAAAAAAGCAGGACGGATCCGACTTACCGAGGCAGGAGGCACTCATCGAAAATAGCCGTCCGCCGCATTCGTTTTCGATGAGCGGACGGCGAAAACAAACGCTCGCTACATCGGCGAAAAAACACAAACCGCAACAACGTAACAATCGAACGAAACAAATAAAATCAAATGACACCTCTCACACCCGCAATGAGCCGCAGAAAAGAATTCTTTCCCGAAGTGACCGACCAGCAATGGAACGACTGGCACTGGCAGGTAAAAAACAGGATTGAGACCGTAGATGAGCTCAAGAAATACATCAAGCTGACCGCTGAAGAGGAGGAAGGCATCCGCGAATCGCTCAAAACGCTCCGCATGGCCATCACGCCCTACTACCTGACGCTGATCGATCCGGAAAATCCGCACTGCCCGATCCGCAAGCAGGCCATTCCTACCGTCGAGGAGCTGAAGCGCTCGCCCGCCGACCTGGAAGATCCCCTGCATGAGGACAGCGACTCGCCCGTACCGGGTCTGACGCACCGTTACCCCGACCGGGTACTGTTCCTGATTACCGACATGTGCTCGATGTACTGCCGTCACTGCACGCGCCGCCGCTTCGCCGGCCAGCACGACTGTGCAACCCCCGAGAAACAGATCGACGACTGCATCGACTACATCGCCCGTACACCGCAGGTACGCGACGTGCTGCTCTCGGGCGGCGACGCCCTGCTGGTGAGCGACGAAAAACTCGAATATATCATCAGCCGTCTGCGTGCCATTCCCCACGTGGAGATCATCCGCATCGGCTCGCGCACCCCGGTCGTGCTGCCTCAACGCATCACACCGGAATTGGTGAACATGCTCAAGAAATACCACCCGATCTGGCTGAACACCCACTTCAATCATCCGAACGAAGTGACCCCCGAATCGAAGCAGGCCTGCGCACGTCTGGCCGACGCCGGTATTCCCCTGGGCAACCAGTCGGTGTTGCTGCGCGGTGTGAACGACTGCACGCACATCATGAAAAAGCTCGTGCACGAACTGGTGAAGATGCGTGTGCGTCCCTACTATATTTATATCTGCGACCTGTCGCTGGGCATCGGACACTTCCGCACTCCGGTATCGAAAGGCATCGAAATCATCGAGAACCTCCGGGGACACACCTCGGGTTACGCCGTTCCGACATTCGTCGTGGACGCTCCGGGCGGTGGTGGCAAGATTCCTGTCATGCCGAACTATGTCATCTCGCAGGCTCCGAACCGCGTGGTACTCCGCAACTACGAAGGTGTGATCACGACCTATACGGAACCGACCGACTACAAGGACGAATGCCACTGCGAAGAGTGCGAGAAAGCACGTCGGAAGGAAGGCGTGGCCGAGTTGTTGAGCGGCGGACGTCTTTCGCTCGAGCCGTCCGAATTGAGCCGCAAGACCCGTAACCACAACCATTAGAACGTAACGCTGCAAGACCAGCCCGCACCGGATTGGGATTCGTAACGAACATATCGGATTTCGGCAGCCTGGCCATCGTCGGCCTGGAGAAGAACACGGGTAAAACCGAATGTCTGAACTACATTCTGGGACAACTCGGTGGTCGGGCGGACCGTTTCGCCCTGACTTCGGTCGGAATCGACGGCGAGAGCCGGGATCAGGTGTGCCAGACAGCGAAGCCCGAGATCGAGATTCCCGAGGGAATGATCTTCGTCACCTCGGAGAAACACTACCGGGAAAAACGGCTCGCGGCCGAGGTCCTCGACGTGAGCCTGGAACGGACGGCGCTCGGGCGGCTGATAACGGCCCGCGCGAAGATGAGCGGCAAATTGCTGCTCTCCGGACCTTCGGACACGGCGGGCCTGAAAGCCCTGATCGACCGGCTCAAAGCCCGGGGCGTAGGCACGACGATCGTGGACGGCGCCCTGTCGCGGTTGAGCCTGGCTTCGCCAGCGGTCACCGAAGCGATGATCCTGGCCACGGGAGCTGCCGTCGCGGGAAATATTCCCGAACTGGTCCGCAAGACGAAATACGTTTACGAACTGATCGGAATCGAAGAGATAGAGGAGGCGCTGCGTACCCGGCTCGATCCTCTGACACAGGGGGTGTGGGCCGTCAGCGACGGCGGCGAACCGATCGACCTCGAATTACCCTCGGTGCTGATGCTCGAACGGAGCGGAGAGAACCTGTTCCGGCACGGCCGGCGGATTTACGCCACCGGCATCGTCACGGACAAGCTGTTCCAACTGCTGCGAACGCAACAACGGGAAGTGGAGTTGATCGTCCGCGACTTTACGCGGGTGTTCGCCTCGCCCGAAGCGTTTTACGCCTTCCTGCGCCGGGGACACCGGATCAGGGTGGTACACCGCAGCCGGCTGCTGGCCGTCACGGTCAATCCGACGGCTCCGTCGGGGCTGGTGCTCGACTCCCGACGGTTGTGCGAAGCGATGCAGGAGGCGTTGCAAATACCGGTTTACGACGTAAAGAAAATGCCCGAATAGGAACGAATACGGCTCCCACGAACAGAATCGAGGATCTTAAAATCCCCTCCGAGGAGGGGAGTCAAAGGAAGGTCAGACGCTCTGACACGGCAGAAGGCCGTGAAATAAATACGCGAAACCGTGCAAAATTGCATCGAATAACCAGAAAACGAATGCGACTCAAAGAGGCCATACAACATACCAGCGGACTGCGCTGCGTCGTCGAAGGAATGGAGATCTGTTCCTCCGTCGGGCGACGTATGCTCCATGAAATGACATGGCTCGACAAGGAGTCGGCGATCACGGAGGAACACGACCGTATCGCCTCGGTGCTGCGCCTGCTCGAAACCGAAGAGGGACGCGACCGCACCGAAACGATTCGCCGCAAACTGGCCCTGCTGCGCGACATCCGCTCAACGATCGAACGCACGGGCGGCAACTGCGTATTCGACGACATCGAACTGTTCGAATTGAAGTTTTTCGCGCTGCTGGCGGAAGAGCTTCGACCACTGGCTTCGCAAGGGCATCTTGCGGAACTTCCCGAGCTGAACGGGGTCGTCGATCTGCTCGATCCGGAAGGCAACCGGCTCCCCCATTTCTTCGTCTATGACGCCTACTCGGAGGAGCTGACGACCCTGCGCAAACAGATCAAAGCACGCAAACAGGCCGGAGCCGACGAGTCTCAAGTGCAGGAGCTCTATTTCCGCAGCGTGGAAATCGAAGACCGCATTCGGGAGAGACTCTCCGTCGAATTGCGGAAATACCACGAAGCGTTGCAACAGGCACTCGACCGGATGGGATGGCTCGATGTGGTGATCGCCAAGGCGATGCAGGCCCGCGACTGGGGCCTTACCCGTCCCGCGATAACGCAGGACACGACCTCCTTCCGAGGCTTGTTCAACCCCGAGTTGCGGATTTCGCTCGAAGCGGCCGGGAAGCGATTCCAGCCCGTGAACATCCGCCTGACGACGGGACCTACGGTAATCACCGGCGCCAACATGTCGGGCAAAACCGTGTTGCTGCACAGCGTCGAGCTGGCCCAGTACATGCTGCAATTCGGATTTTACATTGCGGCCGAAAGGGCGGAAATAGCCCTTGTGGACGAAGTGCACTGCTCCGTCGGCGACGGACAGGATCAATTGAGCGGCCTTTCGTCCTTCGCGGCCGAGATGATGCGGATGGACGAACTGGCCAAAAGCGTCCGGGCAGGCAGGCGGGTGCTGGCTCTCATCGACGAACCGGCCCGCACGACCAATCCGGTCGAAGGAAGGGCGATCGTGAACGGTGTCCTCGAATTTCTGGCCGACTACGAAGTCCCTTCGCTCGTGACCACCCACTACAACGGCATCGCGGCTCCGTGCTGCAAGCTGAAGGTAAAAGGCTTCTCGGAAACGAACGCGGAGGAGAAGATCACGCTGAAAAACATCAACGATTTCATAGACTACTCGCTCGAGGAGGTCACGACGGACGAAGTTCCGCACGAAGCGATCCGGATCGCCCGTATTCTGGGCATCGACCCGGAGATCCTCCGGCGAATCGAACGCAACGAAGAACTCAAAAACAACCAATGACGGCAACCGTACGGCACAGCCTACATGAACGATATGAAAAGCAAATTAGGAATAGACTTTAACCAGGTGGAACACGCCCGGAGCGTAGCGCGCAAGATCGCCGACGGGGTGCAGGATTTTGTGGAAGGTTATACGACGGTAGCCGTCGAGCGAACGCTGTGCCGTCTGATCGGCATCGACGGCGTGGATGCCAACGCGGTACCGCTGCCGAACGTGGTGGTGGAAGAGCTGCGGGAGAAAAACGTATTGGGCGAAGGCGCCCTGTTCTTCCTCGGCAACGCGATCGTCGAAACGGGACTCACGCCCCAGCAAATCGCCGAGCAGATCGCTGCCGGCAAACTCGACATCACCCGCTCGGCCGTATGTACGGCAGCCGAGCGCGAAGCGGCGCTGAAACCGTATATCGACGCCAGCATCGCCAAAATCGCAGCCAACCGCCAGCGTCGAGAAAACTACATCGCCACCATCGGCGAAGGGCCGCGCCCCTACCTCTACGTAATCGTAGCGACGGGTAACATCTACGAAGATGTCGTACAGGCGCAGGCCGCAGCCCGACAGGGCGCCGACATCATCGCCGTAATCCGCACCACGGGCCAGAGCCTGCTCGACTACGTGCCCTACGGCGCGACGACCGAGGGATTCGGCGGTACGTTCGCCACCCAGGAGAACTTCCGCATCATGCGCAAGGCTCTGGACGAAGTAGGCGAAGAGGTCGGCCGCTACATCCGCTTGTGCAACTACTGCTCGGGCCTCTGCATGCCCGAGATCGCCGTAATGGGCGCACTCGAAGGTCTGGATGTGATGCTCAACGACGCTCTGTACGGCATTCTGTTCCGCGACATCAACATGCAGCGCACGCTGGTCGATCAATATATGTCGCGCGTAATCAACGGCTTCGCCGGCGTAATCATCAACACGGGCGAGGACAACTACCTCACCACAGCCGACGCGGTCGAGGAGGCTCACACGGTGCTGGCTTCCGACCTGATCAACGAACAACTGGCCCTGCTGGCCGGCCTGCCCGAGGAGCAAATGGGTCTGGGACACGCCTTCGAGATGGATCCGATGCTCGAAAACGGCTTCCTCTACGAGCTGGCGCAGGCGCAGATGACCCGCGAGATCTTCCCCAAGGCTCCGCTGAAATATATGCCGCCGACGAAGTTCATGACCGGCAACATCTTCCGGGGACATATCCAGGACGCACTGTTCAACATGGTGGGCATCTGGACTTCGCAGGGCATTCAGTTGTTAGGTATGCCGACCGAAGCCATCCACACCCCGTTCATGTCGGACCGCTACCTTTCCATCGAGAACGCCCGCTACATCTTCAACAACATGAAGAACATCGGCGACGAAGTGGAGTTCAAGGAAGGCGGACTGATCCGCAAACGTGCCAAGGAGGTGTTGGACAAAGCTACCGCACTTCTCGAACGCCTCGAAAAAGAGGGACTCTTCTCGGCGCTCGAGAAGGGAATCTTCGCCGACATCAAACGCCCCATGAACGGCGGCAAGGGTCTGGAGGGCGTGAGCAGCAAGGGCCGCAACTACTACAACCCCTTCGTGGAGATTATGAAAAACGGCAGTCGCGCCGCAGCGAAAAAATGATATTCCGATGCTGCAAGTACGACCAAACGCCTTATTTTAACTATATTAGCATATTGATTCTATGAGTGGAGGATTATATTCAACCGAAGGCAGGGATTTCGACCAGACCCTCGACCTGAAAAAGATAAAGCCCTACGGCGACACAATGAACGACGGCAAAACGCAGTTGAGTTTCACACTGCCCGTGCCCGCCGGCGACGAAGCCATCGAAGCGGCCAAACAGTTGATGAAAAAGATGGGCTTCGAGAACCCGCAGGTGGTATTCCACCGGGAGCTGACGGCCGGTTACACGTTCTTCAACTGCTACGGAAGCTGCACCCATACGGTCGATTATTCGAATATCCATGTCCCGAAAGTCGAATCGACCAAATGGGACATGGCCGAAACGGACAGCTTCATCCGCGAGCAGATCGGCCGCCCGATCGTGGTGATCGGCGCCAGCACCGGCACGGACGCCCATACGGTAGGTATCGACGCCATTATGAACATGAAAGGCTTCGCAGGCCACTACGGACTGGAGCGCTACGAGATGTTCGAAGCCCTCAACATGGGCAGCCAGGTGACCAACGAAGAGTTCATCGCCAAAGCGATCGAACTCAAGGCCGACGCCCTGCTGGTTTCGCAGACGGTGACCCAGAAGGATATCCATATCAAGAACCTCACGGAGCTGGTCGAAATGCTCGAAGCCGAAGGGCTGCGCGACAAAGTGATTCTGGCGTGCGGCGGCCCGCGCATCTCGCACGAACTGGCCAAAGAGCTGGGCTATGACGCCGGCTTCGGCATGAACACCTACGCCGACGACGTGGCGTCGTTCATCGCCCAGGAGATGGCCCGCAGAATGCACCGCAAATAGGAAACGGTCCCGGATTCCAGAACCGCCCCGTTTCAAGACAGTACGACGAACAGACAAAAACGACATAAATCTATGGAAAAGGAACAGATCAGAGAAATCATCGCCAAACGCGTGGCGATGGAACTCAAAGACGGCGACGTGGTGAACCTCGGTATCGGACTGCCGACGGCCGTCCCCGATTACCTGCCGGAAGGCGTTCAAATCTTCCTGCAGAGCGAAAACGGCCTGCTCGGTATGGGCCCGACCCCCGCACCGGGCGAGGAAGACCCCGAATTTATCAATGCCGGCGGCGGATTCGTCACGGCCCTCGAGGGCGCCTCGTGCTTCGACAGCGCCACCTCGTTCGGCATCATCCGCGGCGGTCATGTGAACGCTTCGGTACTGGGAGCCTTGCAGGTCGATGAAAAAGGCGACCTGGCCAACTGGATCATCCCGGGCAAGAAAGCTCCCGGCATGGGCGGTGCGATGGACCTGCTCACGGGTGCCGACAAGGTGATCCTTGCCATGGAGCACACGGCCAAAGGCGCACCCAAAATCCTCAAGAAATGTACGCTGCCGCTGACGGCCAAAGGCTCCGTGAACATGATCGTAACCGAAATGGGCGTCATGGAGATTACCCCGGAAGGCATCGTGCTGACGGAAATCAATCCCGAATTCACCGTCGAACAGGTTCAGGCCGCTACCGAAGCGCACCTGATCGTGTCCAAGGATCTTAAACCCATGAAAAAATAGGCCCGCCATGATCAAAACAGGAGATAAATACCGTCACGAAGTGACCTATACGCAGGAAGGCGTGATCGCTTTCGCCGAAATCACGGGCGACAAAAACCCGATCCACCTCGATCCGGAATTCGCAGCCAAAACCCCGTTCGGCCGTCCCATCGTGCACGGATTCCTTTCGGCCTCCGTATTCTCGAAGGTCTTCGGAATGCTCTTCCCGGGACAGGGCACCATCTATCTCTCGCAGGAGATGTCGTTCCGTGCACCCGTCTTCGCCGGGGAGAAATATACGGCCGAATTCGAAGTAATCGACGTAAACACCGAAAAACACATCGGTACGATCAAATGCCTGCTGCTCGATGCTGCCGGCAAAGAGTGCATCACGGGCACCGCCAAACTCAAACACAACAAAGAATTCATCTAAAAAGAGATAACCATGAAAAGACTTGAGAACAGAGTCGCCATCGTCACGGGCGGCACGGCCGGTATCGGCGAAGCAACGGCACTGCGTTTCGCACGCGAAGGCGCACAGGTAGTCGTATGGGCACGTAACGAAGCCCGCGGTAAGGAAATGGAGAAAAAAGCCGCAGCCGAAGGGCTCGCCATCACCTTCGACAAGGTCGATACGAGCGATTTCGAGGCGGTAACCGCTGCGGCCAAGCGCGTCGCCGACAAGTTCGGCAAGATCGACATCCTGATCAACAATGCCGGCATCACCAACGACAGCACGCTCAAGAAAATGACCGTCGAACAGTGGCAGAACGTGATCGACGTCAATCTTTCGGGCACGTTCTACTGCTGCAAGGCCGTGTTGAACTATATGCTCGAAGCCGGCTACGGTCGCATCGTCAATGCCTCGTCGGTAGTAGGGCTTTACGGCAACTTCGGCCAGACCAACTACGTGGCCACGAAAGCCGGCCTGATCGGTATGACCAAAACGATGGCCCGCGAACTGGGACGTAAGGGTATCACGGTCAATGCTGTAGCCCCGGGCTTCATCGAAACCGAAATGGTTGCCAAGATGCCTGAGAACGTACTCGACGGCATGCGGGCCAAAGTTCCCGTAGGTCGCCTGGGTCGTCCCGAGGAGATCGCCGCCGCCTATCTCTACCTCGCATCCGACGAAGCGGCCTACGTCAATGGTGCCGTTTTGAGCGTAGATGGCGGTATGACTGTTTAAAATCATTAAAAAACCATACTTATAAAATGAATTTCGAATTGACCAAAACCGAGCAGCTGTTCCGGCAAATGATCCGCGAATTTGCCGAAAACGAGGTGAAACCTCTGGCTGCCGAAATCGACGAAGAGGAACGTTTCCCTGTGGAAACCGTAGAGAAAATGGCAAAACTGGGAATCTTCGGTATTCCCTTCCCCGTCAACTACGGCGGTGCAGGCGGCAACAACATCCTTTATTCGATGGCCGTCGAAGAGCTGTCGCGCGTATGCGCCACTACGGGCGTGGTCGTATCGGCACACACGTCGCTCTGCGCCGCTCCAATTTATGAGCACGGTACCGAAGAACAGAAAATGAAATACCTGCCCAAGCTCTGCTCGGGCGAATGGCTCGGCGCTTTCGGCCTCACGGAGCCCAACGCCGGTACGGATGCTGCGGCACAGCAGACCACGGCAGTCGATGCAGGCGACCACTATATCCTGAACGGCAACAAAATCTTCATCACCAACGCCGCTTACGCACACGTTTATATCGTGATGGCGATGACCGACAAGTCGCAGGGTACGCGCGGTATCTCGGCATTCATTGTCGAGCGCGACTTCCCCGGTTTCTCGATCGGCAAGAAAGAGAAGAAGATGGGTATCCGCGGTTCGGCGACCTGCGAGCTGATTTTCGAGAACTGCATCGTTCCCAAGGAGAATCTGCTCGGCAAGGTCGGCAAGGGCTTCAGCATCGCTATGAAGACCCTCGATGGCGGCCGCGTCGGTATCGCTTCGCAAGCCCTCGGCATCGCGCAGGGGGCGATGGACGAAACCGTGAAATACGTCAAGGAGCGCAAACAGTTCGGACGGACGATCGGACAGTTCCAGAACACCCAGTTCCAACTGGCAGACCTGGATACCAAAATCGAAGCTGCCCGCCTGCTGGTACGTGCAGCAGCCTTCAAGAAAGACCAGAAGCTCCCATTCTCGGTCGATGCCGCCCGGGCCAAGCTCTTTGCAGCGGAAACCGCAATGGAAGTGACGACCAAGGCCGTGCAATTCCACGGCGGATACGGCTACACGCGCGAATACCCCGTTGAGCGCATGATGCGCGATGCCAAGATCACCGAGATCTACGAAGGCACCAGCGAAGTGCAGATGATGGTCATTTCCGGCGCGCTGCTGAAGTAAGGAGGCAAGACGTACAATGAAAGCTATTGTTTGTGTCAAACAGGTTCCCGATACACAGGGCAAGGTTGCTGTCAAGGCTGACGGCACCATGGACCGTGCTGCGATGGCAACCATCACCAACCCCGACGACCTGAACGCCGTTGAGGCTGCCCTGCAGCTGAAAGATGAGACCGGCTGCGAAGTTGTTGTTGTTACCATGGGCCCGCCGCCGGCAGAAGGCATGCTTCGTGAGCTGATCGCCCGCGGTGCTGACCGCGGCGTGCTGGTATCTGCCCGTGAGTTCGGCGGTTCCGATACCTTTGCAACTTCCCAGATCCTGGCAGCTGCCGTTAACAAGATCGGCGTTGGCCCGGAGGATATCGTTTTCTGCGGCCGTCAGGCTATCGACGGCGACACTGCACAGGTTGGCCCGCAGATTGCTGAAAAGCTGCACCTGCCCCAGGTCACCTATGTTACCGATATCAAGAAGGACGGCAACTCCCTGATCGTCAAGCGCCAGCTTGAAGATGGCTACATGGAGCTGAAGGTGAACACCCCCTGCCTGCTGACCTGCATCAAGGAGCTGAACACCCCGCGTTACATGAGCGTTTCCGGCATTTTTGAGTGCTATGACAAGCCCGTTGAAGTGTTCGACTACAATGCTCTGAAGGATGATCCCCTCATTGAGACCGACACCATCGGCCTGAAGGGCTCCCCGACGAACGTTTACAAGTCTTTTGCTCCCCCGGTCAAGGGCGCCGGCATGATGGTTGAGGATGCTGCCCAGCTGGTTGGCATCCTGAACGACAAGCACCTGATTTGAGAGAGGAGAGAAGTACAATGGCTGAATTCAATGCAATGGACACCGCCGCCTTCAAGGGCGTGTGGGTATTCTGCGAACAGCGCGAAGGCCAGGTACAGGCCATCAGCTATCAGCTGCTGAGTGAAGGCCGCAAGCTGGCCAACGACCTTGGCGTTGAGCTGTGCGGCGTTGTGATGGGCAGCGAGGTCAACGAGGACTACCTCAAGGCTCTCGGCGGCTACGGCGCAGACCGCGTTTACTATATCGACAGCCCCCTGCTGAAGGACTACACCACCGATGGCTATGCCAAGGTTCTGTGTGACCTCATCATGGAGAAAAAGCCGGAAATTATGCTGATTGGCGCTACCAACCTGGGCCGTGACCTTGGCCCCCGCTGCGCAGCCCGTCTGCACACCGGCCTGACTGCTGACTGCACCCACTTGGATGTGGATGTCGCCAAGTATAAGGACTTCCTGCGCACCACCTCCACCATTGATGTGGACAACACCAAGTTTGAAGAGAACACCAACCTGAAGATGACCCGTCCCGCATTCGGCGGCCACCTGATGGCCACCATCATCTGCCCGCGCTTCCGCCCGCAGATGTCCACCGTGCGCCCCGGCGTTATGCAGACCCAGCCGTTCGACGAAGCTGGTGCTGCCAAGGTTGTTGTTGAGAAGGTTACCCCCGCTCTGACTGCTGACGATATCCATGTTGAAATCCTGGACATCAAGAAGAGCGCTAAGAAGCTGGTTGACCTGATCGGTGCTGATGTGGTTGTTTCCGTTGGCCGTGGTATCAGCTCTGACCCCGAAAAGGGCATTGCCCTGGCCGAAGAGCTGGCTGGTGCCCTGGGCGGCGTTGTCGGCGCTTCCCGTGCCGTTACCGATGAAGGCTGGCTGTCTGCTGACCATCAGGTTGGCCAGACCGGCAAGACCGTGCATCCCCGCATCTATGTTGCTCTGGGCATCTCCGGTGCCATCCAGCACGTTGCCGGCATGCAGGATTCCGAGACCATCATCGCCATCAACAAGAATGAGAATGCCCCCATCTTCGGCATTGCTTCCTATGGCATCGTTGGCGACCTGTACAAGGTCGTTCCCGAACTGATCAAGGAGATCAAAGCCGCCAAGGCATAATTTCTGCTGCTCATTTAAGGGCCGTACCCGCAGGGGTGCGGCCCTTTTTGCTGCCCGGCGGCAGGGCGGGGAAGAGCGGCAGATGAATGTTTTGACGCAGAATTGCAATTATTTTCACAAATACCGTTTACAAATGCAAAGGAATAGGCAAGAATAAAAATGTTGCGTCGTTTGCGGAAACCTGCGGCGCGGCGGGCATGTCTGCTAAAAAATCCCGCTGTGCGGGCGCTTTTGGTGTGCCCCGGAAATAACGTTTTTAAAACGGAGGTACATCATGGAAAAATTCTTCCACCTGAAAGAAAACCACACGGATGTAAAAACCGAAGTCATGGCCGGTATCACGACCTTTATGACGATGGCTTACATTCTTGCGGTCAACCCCAACATTCTGTTTGCAGCCGGTATGGATGCAAAGGCAGTTCTGATCGCCACTTCTCTGGCAGCATTTGTCGGCACCATGCTCATGGCGTTCCTGGCAAACTACCCCTTTGCACTGGCACCCGGCATGGGCCTGAACGCCTACTTTGCCTACACCGTTGTGCTCTCCATGGGCTACAGCTGGCAGATGGCTCTGCTGGCCGTCTTTGTTGAAGGCATCGTCTTCATCGTGCTGTCCCTGACCAATGTGCGCGAGGCCATCTTCAACGCCATCCCCCTGACGCTGAAATCCGCTGTCAGCGTGGGCATTGGCCTGTTTGTTGCATTTGTCGGCCTGCAGAACGCCAAGCTCATCGTCAACAGCGATTCCACCCTGCTGACCTACCAGCACTTCAAGGGCGAAACCTTCCACAGCGTTGGCATCGGTGCTCTGCTGACTCTGATCGGCGTGCTGCTGATCGCCGTTATGCTCATCAAGAACGTCAAGGGCGCTATCCTGTACGGCATTATCCTGACCTGGGTGCTGGGCATCATCTGCGAACTGACCGGCATCTATGTGCCGGATGCAGAAGCTGGCATGTACTCTGTCATCCCCACCGCATTCGTCAGCTTTGACTTCAGCTCCCTGGGCAATACCTTCGGCCAGGTGTTCAACCTGGATTTCACCAACTTTAATATTGGCAACTTCATCGTTGTTATGTTCGCTTTCCTCTTTGTCGACCTGTTCGATACCCTGGGCACCCTGATTGGTGTTGCTTCCAAGGCCGATATGCTGGACGAAGAGGGCAAGTTGCCCCGCATCAAGGGCGCCCTGCTGGCTGACGCTATCGCAACCAGCGCCGGTGCTGTGCTGGGTACTTCCACCACCACCACCTATGTTGAAAGTGCTTCCGGCGTTACCGAGGGCGGCCGCACCGGTCTGACCGCAGCTACCACCGCTGTGCTGTTCCTGCTGGCCAGCATTTTCAGCCCCCTGTTCCTGACCATCCCTTCCTTTGCAACTGCTCCGGCCCTGATCGTTGTTGGTTTCTACATGATGGGCGCTGTTGCCAAGATCAACTTCGACGATATGACTGATGCCATCCCGGCTTTCCTGACCATCCTGGTCATGCCGCTGGCTTACAGCATCTCCGAAGGCATTGCAATCGGCGTTGTTTCCTGGACGCTGATTAACCTGCTGTCCGGTAAGGCTAAGGAAAAGAAGATCACCCCGCTGATGTATGTTCTGAGCGTGCTGTTCATCCTAAAGTACATCTTTCTGTAATTATAAGGCAATACCGCATAATTCTAAGTGCCGATACGGCAAGCGAGGTGCGGCAGAT
>OHWC01000625.1_pt1 | contig 18293 bp, 21 predicted proteins | sample 1579541 | NCBI WGS metagenome assembly OHWC01 (sample SAMEA3882551, study PRJEB24775) | human gut metagenome | biome: human-associated habitat; feature: intestine environment; material: feces | place: Netherlands | collected 2009/2010
TCGCCAATTATCTCAATTCCGTTAGAATTAGCATATGCCTTTAACTTACCCCACTGTGTATAGAACTCATACTGGATAAAATTCCAAAATCCTATATCATCAGAAAGTTCGTCCTCATATCTTTGCATAGCCTCTGGTTCTCTGAACTTAATATCCCTGTCCCATTCTCCCCATGCTTTCTGGTTAAAATACTCTTTCAAAGACATAAACATTGCGTAATCCTTAAGCCAATATGCATTATCCTTAACAAAATTATCAAAACGCTTGTAAAGTGGAAGTCCCTTATCAAGGGTAAGCTTTGCTGAAACACATTTTCCCTTAAAACGCTCATATGCTTTTCTAAGTACATTAAATCTTTCATTATACATTTTCTCATAACTTACATATCGGTCATCACCAAGATAGCCGTCATGGTTGACTGGATATCGGTTATTGACCGCATCATCTTCTGACACCTCAACCGGTATTATTCCATCTCCCCAGTCAACTGCTATAACCTCTGATTTAAGAAGAAGTCCTTCTTCTATCAGCATATCCAGATCGACAAAATAAGGATTACCCGCAAATGCCGAATATGGCTGATAAGGACTGTCACCGTATGTTGTTGGTCCTACCGGAAGTACCTGCCAGTATTTATGATTGCTGTCCCTTACAAAATCCACAAACTCATAGGCATCTTTTCCTAATGTTCCTATTCCATAAGGTGATGGAAGCGAACTGATTGCCATAAGAATACCTGCATTTCTTTTAAATACATTGCTATTACCCATATACACTCCTTCTCGCTATACACTTAATTAACAGTTACTGTATTAGTCGTTCCTGCTCATCTGTTCAGCAAATTCCCTAACGCCCTGTGCTTCATCCTCTGATAATATCTTGTTAATATCAAGAAGAATAACTAAATCACCATCTACACTTGCAACTCTGTCAAGGTATTCTGTTTCCTCATTCTTAGCAAGTCTTGGCATATCAACAATCTTCTCTGCGTTAAGTTCCCCAATATAAACAATGTAACAAACTTGTCCTTCCATTTATATTAAACCATAAATTACTATAATCCCAAGAAACAGTTCCAAAAAATTTTTCTTGAAAGAAAGAAAATAGATATTCTACAATTCCACCTAAAAGCATTGTCACTAAAAATATTTTTAAATTACTTTCATCTTTTATTTTAGAAATAACTAAATAATATATGACTAGCCCTGCTCCATAAACTGGTATTAAAGGTCCATATATTAGACCTTTTCTAGACATAAAATGGCCATTTTGTACAATAGCTACTATTGTTTCTACTATATATCCTATAATGCTACCTATTATAAAAACCCAAAATATTACTAATAAAAATTTAAAAACATCTTTCCTTTTCATAATATATCACCTCAATTTACTATAAAGTAACATATAATAATTAATATAGTTTTTATATTTTATTAATATTGTATTAATTTTTCATATACAATAAAAAAAGCGAAATTTTAAAGACAGTCCTCAAATCTCGCTTTTTATTATTAATATATTTCTCCATTTAATTTTTGGTATTCTTCAAATAGTTGTATACATTCTTCTCTATCTATTTGTTTTTCGTCTAATAAATTTTTATTATTTGTTTCTAAAAATTCATATATAGCATCATCTCTAAAGCCTATATTTCCAGCATCTTTTCTTGTGCAAGCAAAATATACTTCTTTGATGTTAGCCCAAATAATTGCTGATAAACACATTGGGCATGGCTCACAAGATGTATACAAAACATGTCCAGATAAATCATGAGTATTTAATTTTTTGCAAGCCTCTCTTATAGCTTGAACCTCTGCATGTGCTGTTGGATCATTATTTTTTATTACTTGATTATTGGCTACAGAAATAATATTTCCTTCTTTATCTGTTATAACAGCACCAAATGGACCTCCTTCTAAATTTCTCATTCCTTTATTTGCTTGTTCTTTTGCTAATTTCATATATTCGTTCATCTTTATCCTCCTACATAACATATAATAATATTGTAAAAAATTGTAGTAAACTACCTAATAATATAAATAAATGGAAAATTGAATGCATATACTTATGTTTTTTACCTAAGGCATAAAGCACTGCTCCTATTGTATAAGCTAATCCTCCTAGTAATAATAGTACAAATCCGAGCTGTTCCAAGTAGACTTGGTAACAAATTTATTTTAAATATAATGCACCAACCCATTACTAAATAGCAAATCATAGAAAATACTTTAAACTTTTTTATATCGATAGAATTTAAAATAATGCCTAATATTGCCATAAACCAAATAATTCCAAATATAGTCCACCCAAGTGCCGTATCATACTCTCTAAATGTACATAATGCAAATGGTGTATACGAACCTGCAATTAGTAAATAGATCGAACAATGGTCTAGTATTTGGAAAACTTTTTTTGCCTTTCTTTTTGGGTTTAGTCCGTGGTATATACTAGACATCGTATACAAAATTATCATTGTAGCACCATATATAGAACCACTTACTATGCCATAAACATTTCCATTTATTGACGCAAACACTATACATAAGACTAGTGCAACTACACCAAGCACTCCACCAACAATATGTGAAGTCATATTAAAAATTTCTTCTCCCTTTGTATATTTAGGAAGAATTCTATCTCTTAATTTTGTTCTTTCCATAACCCTCCTAACAAATATCTAAATATTTTTTTAAATCTTCCAACTTTGATTCTGTTTCGGTAATACCTTCTTTATATAACGCTTCTAGTTTTGTCTTATTTTTTTCTAAACGGTCTACTGTTACTTCTTTTTCTGGTCTTATTATAAAAATTTTTCCTTCTTTTTCTAATTCTATTAATTCATCTTGCAATTTATTATATCTTTCTGGCATTGTATTCAATTTATTTATTAATTTTGGATATTTATGATATGCAATTTTATATAATTTTTTCATCTTATTTGATGTTGTTGGCTTTCTGTATTTTTTGTCTCTTGTTAAAACTACAACAACTTTTTCATATCCTTCTTGTAAAGCCCATTTTACTGGTATACTATCTGTTACTGCTCCATCTAGATAATGATTTTTATTTATTTCTACCATAGCTGAAGCAAGTGGCATACTAGAAGAGGCTTGTGCAGCTTTAAATAAATTATCACAATTGTCTTTTTCTAAATACTCTGTTTCTGCTTTTTCACAATTAGTTGTAACTATTATAAATCGTTGTTTTGCATCTTCAAATGCCTTATAGTCAAAAGGAACTTTATTTTCAGAAATATCTCCAAATAAATAGTCATATCCAATTATTCCTTTATTTTTTCTAATTGCTTTTCTTCCTATGTATTTTGGATCATCACAATATTCTAAGTTTATTTTTGCAGATCTTCCTTCTTGCTTAGTTATATAACTCATTGCATTTAATGCTCCTGCTGAAACACCTGCTACGCATTCAAATTCCATATTATGTTTTAAAAATGTATCTAATACACCAGATGTATACATTCCTCTTAGTGCCCCACCTTCTAATATTAGTGCTGCTTTTATCATTTTTGCCTCCTAAAATTTTTATAATATTTATTAATTTAATGCAAATATTCCATGTTAGTAGTAAATTTGCTAAAGTTTTTAATAATGTTTCTATTGTATCACAAATAACTTATTTTAGTGTAAACTTTTTGTAAATTTTTTATTTTATTGAGCTTTATGTAAATTTGTTGTATAATATTTACATGTGCAACTGTTGATAATACTAAAAGGAGGCTCTATTTATGAATAAGGCAAATGAATTAAAATTAAAAGAGCACATAAAAAAGCTTGTAAAAGAACAAGTTGAATTGGAAGTATCAGCTCGGTTAAAAGAACAGGTTGAATTGGAAGTAAATGCTAGGTTAGACGAGTTAAAAGCTGAACTTAACCTTCCTCCTGTCGAAATATCTTTAAAGCAATATTTAATAAACTTAGGAGTTGGAAAAACTCGTTGGGGTAAAGGTTTAGAATGTACACTATTTGCTATTGAATATTACCATGCAAATAATGTATCACCTGGAAAGCAGTTTTATAAAGTTCTCGAGGAAAACGGTTTTTCTGAAAGAGAATTGCGTTCTGCTAAAGAAGCCGCCTTTAGAACGAAAACTCCTCTTTATAAAAGAATTTTTGAACGCTTTGAAGGTTTTACCAGAGCTCCTACCAATACACAATTCGTAAAAATTGTAGAAGGCTATTATTATAGTACTTATAATAATTAAGTCAAAAATTCACCAGTAAAACTTTTTGCTTTACTGGTGAATTTTTTGTGTAATGAAACTGGAATTTTAGGTGCTGTCCCCCTAGTCCGATATATACCCAACTAATCTTGTCTTAGAATATCCCTAAATGTTCTAATAATATTTTTGTCCCTATACTACGAATAAAATACCCATATATATTGCATATAGTATTAAATATATTGCTCCATTCATTCTGCTCATTTCATTTTTAGGTGGTATTACTGGAAATAAAGATAGCACTAACATTGCGATTATTAATATTATCATTTGTATATTATATGTAAAATTATATTCTAATGGAGAAATTACTGCTGAAACTCCAATAATGAATAATATATTAAATATATTTGATCCTATAATATTCCCTATAGCAATATCACTATTTCCTTTTATTGCTGCTGTAACACTTGTTACTAGCTCTGGTAAGCTTGTACCTATTGCAAGTATTGTTAACCCTATTATTTTTTCACTTACGTTAAATTGTCTTGCAATTATTAAAGCATTATCTACAGTTAAATCTCCACCAATTTTTAATCCAATAATTCCTAATATAATAAATATTATATTTTTTGCTATCGGTATTTTTTTGCTATCTGTTTTAATTTCGACAATTGTATCTTCTTCGTCAAATTTTTCTCCTTTTTTTGCCATTACAATTGTATATATTATAAATAATACAAATAAAATAATTAACACTATTGCTTCACTTTTTTGTATTGTTCCTGCAGTGTTACAAAATATCATAAATATAATTGTAACAGCTAAACACATTGGCATTTCTATTAATCTTGTTTCTCTTTGAAATTTTATTGGTCTTATTAACGCTGACAGTCCTAAAATTAATAATAAATTACATAAATTACTTCCTATAATATTACCTATCGACATATCTGCATACCCATTTATACTAGATGTAGTACTCACAAATAACTCTGGCATCGAAGTTCCTATAGATACTATTGTTAGCCCTATTATTATTTCGGGTATATGGAATTTCTTTGCTATATTGCTACTTCCTTCTACTAAAAAGTCTGCTCCTTTTATAAGTAATATAAATCCTAAAATTATTAAACCTATTGATACTAACATATTTCTTCTCCTTCCTTATTTTAAAGTACAAAAAAAGCAATCGCAAGATTTTTAACTGTAAGTGCAAAAATCTAACATTTGCTATATTTTTTTACTATATATAAAAGAGTAACAACGTTTTTTATGTTATCATAAATCTTATTCTTTGTCTAGTAATTTATAAGTGAATTATTATATTAAACGAAGCAATGAATTAAGTTTTAATAGTGTTATTAATCAAATTATTGAATATGGTTTAGAAAACTTGGAAGAAAATTAGATTTTGTATTGTTTTGTATATAAATCGCGAGGAGTTAGATAAATAGTGCTAAAAGTAAAATATTCTAATCAATTAAAAAAGACTACAAATTAATAAATTATACTAAAGTTCAAATTTATATAAATATTCACTTGATTTTAATTTTTTTACAAAAATTGCTCCAAACTTTTCATAATAATTTTTTAAAGTTGTTTTTAAATATATAGTTTTAAACTCCCTCTTTTTAGCTTCATTTAATATAGCATCATTTAATAATTTTGAATATCCATGATTCCTATATTCCTTTTTTACATACATAGTTGAATACCAAGGTGTTAGCGATTCTTCTTCTTCGCAATCTGATGGAAAAATTGATATAAAGCCAATTAATTTATCTTTGTCGATTAAAATCAATTTACAAAATGACTTATAAAAAAACATATTCTTTATTTTTTCTTTTTTTCTTTCAATTCTTGTATTTCTATTATTTTCCTTATTTTGAGCCCATTCTTCGTATTCTAGTTTTGCAACTTCATCTATATATTCCAATTTATTTTTAAGGTTATATATTTCCATATTTTTCTCCTTCTTCACCTCAAATTTGATGCCTTTTTATTATATAAAAAAAGAATACCAACTTCTATAATCGTTGATACTCTAATTATTGGCTGGGCTGGCTAGATTCGAACTAGCGCATGCCAGAGTCAAAGTCTGGTGCCTTACCGCTTGGCTACAGCCCAATATATAATTAACTTCACCCTATTTCTACCTATATGTTTTGTAAAAATCTGGGGTGAGTACTGGGATTCGAACCCAGGATCTCCAGTGCCACAAACTGGCGCGTTAACCAACTACGCCATACTCACCATCTCTTGTGAACATTTATTATTTTAAACTATTACCTATCACTTTGTCAACTCTTTTTTGAATTTTTTTAAATTATTTTTTTATTTTATAAAATTTTCACTATTAATACAAGATTTTTTAACATTGTTGTTTTATATCTTTATTTTTTTACTTTAAATTATTAAACTTATTGGTCTTGCTAGCAAAAGTATTTTATTTACATAAATTGATTTTTTATGTTATCTGTGCTATAATATTTACAGTTACAAAAAATTTTAACTAGTAGGAGGAAAAAGTTATGCGGAAAAGAAAATTAGTGGTAACCTTGTTAGCAACAGTTGTAATTTGTGGAGGAGGTATTGCAGTTCTATCTAGTTCGGAACCAAAAAACGTCTTAGCAAGCGTTGAAGCCGAACTGTCTGAACCAATTGAGGAATATGAAATGTACTTAGTTCAAGATGAACCAGACATAAATGTATTTTCTGTTAGGCAGGATAAAATGCTACTCTTAATTACAACTCCTGATGTTTCAAAGATGTATTGTAGTGTGTACACGAACGAAATCTTCGGAACTCCAGTTGCATTAGCTGATGATTTATCTGCTGTTTTAATTGAAAATGACGAAGGGAAATTCGTCCTTTCAACATCAGACAGTGAAAATCTCGATGAAGAAACACTAATCACTCCATTTGATGAATCAGATACTTCTTTAAAATGGATTGATCTTTATTATTAATTCCAATTAACGCAGAAGGAACATATGCATATCTTACAGCATATGTTCCTTCTTATTTTTGCTTTAACTAATCATAAACACCCATTCACAGGCGGTTGTGATTAGTTATAATATAAAAATCTTATAAAGACTTTTTACTCACATTTATTTATCATCAATATTCAATATTCCTAAATCATATTTTTTTGTAACATAAATTTGTAACATTTTTTAAAAATTTGTAACATACTCAGAGAAATTGGCAAAAAAACAGATGATTAGATATATATCCTCTAATCATCTATATAAGCCACTTTCAGCACTCTCACTTTTTCTTATTTTCTGTGAGTTTGTAATAAAAACTATATTTAATTGGTGCGGATGAGAGGACTCGAACCTCCACGCCGTTGGCACTGGTTCCTAAGACCAGCGCGTCTGCCAGTTTCGCCACATCCGCATTAGCTTTAACATTACTAATAATAGCATATTAAAACTAAAATTGTCAAGTACTTTTTTATCATTATTCTTCAAAATTTAATTTTTCAAAAAATAAATTCATAGAATGCTTCATATTACTATATTCTACGTTCTTAATATTTTTTCATAATAGAAATATTAATTTTCATTAGCTATATGTGCAATTTTTATTGCATCTTCTATAGTATCTACAGCACAAATAAAGCATTTATTGTGGCAAAATCTCGCTGTTTTCACATTTGTCACTTTTTGTAACTCTTCGCCTTGAAGTCCTGCCCATTCATTAGGAAATAATTTTCTGCTAGAAAAAGAACCTAATTTTTCTGGAACAGTATAAATGTTGTACCCGCCTCTATTAGATGGAAAAACAACAAAATTTATTAATTTTGCTTTACTATTATTTGATTCTAGTAAAAATTCTTTCCAAGGAAAAAACTTTTCCAAAACCATAATTCCATCCTTAGAATTTTCTATTGCAATATCTACTTTTTCTTTAGCTTTCACTTTAGAAACAGTACTTTCAATAGCATTGTTGAATATAATTTCAGCTATTTTTAAAGCTTCTTTAAACTTAATATCTGGGTCTATCTCTTCATCCCAATTCGGATTAAATTCAGATATTATGCCAGCTAACTGTACTAATTTATAATCCACATTTATATCTGGTATTTGCCCATTATCACTAGCATCAATATACTGTATTAAGTTTTTATCTAACATTTTCCAAATCTCTTCTGTGTAATTTTTTTCGTATTTTTTAATTATCTCTTTTCCAAATTTTTTCCAAACTAAACCACAAGAAGAATATTTTACGCCATTAGCTCTTTGTCCATTTCCTCCAAATTGATGATGATCTAATTCTCCTCCACCTACATCATAAATATATTGCTCTCTTGTAGCTTTTTCAAGATTAGATGTTCTACATACTATAACTTTTGGCAATAATTTAGAAAACATTATAGTAGAAAATATTTCATCACAGTGAAAAGTTCCATTATGTGTTATGCAATTTGCCTCTTCTATATTTTTAGTAATTTCTATATTCATAATTTCCTCCGTTTTTTAAAAATTATATCACATAATTTTCAAAAAAGCTCATTATTTTTATTTTAGGATAAATAATTTACATTTTATTATATAACATATCCTAAAGTTGTAAAAAACAAATATCCCATCTATTCTTTTTAAAAAGAAATAAATGGGATTTATAATAATTTTATTATACTCCTACTGTTGTAAATCCATTATCAACATGTATAATTTCTCCTGTAATTCCTGATGACATATTGCTAAATAAAAATGTTGTTGTATCTCCAACTTGTTCTATTGTAACATTTTTATGCATTGGAGCTTTTTCTTCTATTACATCTAATATTGATCCAAAATCTTTAATTCCTTTTGCAGATAAAGTTTTTATTGGACCTGAAGATATTCCATTAATCCTAATACCTTTCTTTCCTAAATCTTGTGCTAAATAACGAATACTTGCTTCAAGCGCTGCTTTTGCAACCCCCATTACATTGTATCCAACAACTGCTTTTTCTGATCCATAATATGTATATGTAACAACACTTGCTCCCTCATTTAAAACGTCTTGCATAACCGCTTCATTTACTATCTTTACTAAAGAATATGCGCTTACATCACATGCATGAGCATAGCCATTTCTTGATGTATTTATGAAATCATTTCTTAAATCATCGGTAAAAGCATGTGCTATACTATGTAATATTCCATCTATTTTTCCAAAGTCCGCTTTAATAGCAGAAAAACAATCTCTTATACTTTCATCTGAACCGGCATCACATGGATATAATTTTGTTCCTGGAAATTCTTCTAATAATTTTGCTAATTTTTCTGAACCTTCTTCTGGATTATATGTACAAATTAATTGTGCTCCATTATCATGTGCAGATTTTGCTGCTCCCCATGCAATACTCCATTTGTTTCTTACACCCATTAATACTAATTTTTTATTTTCTAATAACATAATCTTATTCCTCCATCTTTCCTATTTTTCTATACTTTTCATATCTAAGATTTAATAAATCTTCTACATCTAACTTGTCTAATTTGTTTAATGTTTTTGTTATGTATTCTTTCATTTCTTTTGAAACAAACTCTAAATTTTCTTTTTTATCATCTTTTTCTTTTATGATGTCATCTATTATACCTAATTTTTTTAAATCTTTTGCTGTAATCTTCATTTTCTCTGATGCTTCTTTATTTTTAGTTGCATCTTTATACAAAATACTTGCGAATCCTTCTGGTGATAAAACTGAATATACGCTATTTTCTAGCATTGCAATCTTATCTCCAACACCAATTGCTAATGCTCCTCCACTAGAACCTTCTCCAATTACTATAGAAATTATAGGTGTTTTTAATCTTGACATTTCCATTAGACTTCTTGCTATTGCTTCTCCTTGACCTCTTTCTTCTGCTCCTATTCCTGGATAGGCACCTGGTGTATCTACAAGTGTAATTACCGGTCTATGAAACTTTTCTGCTTGTTTCATAAGTCTTAGAGCTTTTCTATATCCTTCTGGATTCGTCATTCCAAAATTTCTTTCCATTTTTTCTTTTTTGAACTACCTTTTTCTTGACCTATAATTGTAACTGCTTTTCCATTTATTCTTCCTATTCCTCCAATTATAGACTTATCATCACCAAAACATCTATCACCATGAAATTCAATGAAATCGTCTACAATGTTTTCTATATAATCTTTTGCTTTTGGCCTTTGCGAATCTCTAGCAAGCATAACTATATCCCAAGCTGTTTTTTTAGCCATTTTTTCATCTCCTTTCTAACTTTTGTGTAATTCTAAAATTTGTGCCAATGTTCTTTTCATATTTTTTCTTTCTACAATTTTGTCTATAAACCCATGCTCTAGCAAGAACTCTGCTCGTTGAAATCCTTCTGGCAATTTTTGATTTATTGTTTGTTCTATTACTCTTGGTCCTGCAAAACCAATTAACGCATTGGGCTCAGCTAAGATAACGTCTCCTAAACTTGCAAAGCTTGCTGTAACACCTCCTGTTGTTGGATCTGTTAGAACTGTTATGTTTAAAAGTCCACAATCATCTAATTTAGAAACTGCTGCAGATGTCTTTGCCATTTGCATTAATGACACCATTCCTTCTTGCATTCTTGCTCCACCTGACACACAAAAAATTATAAATGGTAGTTTTTCTCTAATTGCATCTTCTATTGCAAGTGTTATTTTTTCACCAACAACACTTCCCATACTTCCCATTAAAAAGTTCCCATCCATTACAGCTATAACGGTTCTATTTCCATGTATTTCACCAATTCCAGTTGTAACAGCTTCTTGAATTTTTGTTTTTTCTTGTAATGTTTCTATTTTCTTAATGTATCCATCAAATTCTATTGGATTTGTTAATGGCATTTTTTCGTGAGTTTCTACAAATGTACCTTCATCTATTATTTGTTTTATTCTCCTTCTTGCAGATATTCTAAAATGTTTACCGCAATTTGGACATACACTAAAATTTTTATGCACGTCATCTTTATATAAAATTTCTTTACATTCGTCACATTTTACCCATTTTCCTATAAGCATATCTGCCGCTTTTGTATTTTTTTCTGTTTTTTCTTCTTTGTTTATTTTCTTTATTTTATCTATTACCATGGTCTATTTTGTTCCTTTCTATTCCTATGGTTTTAGTTATTATATATTTTCTTTTTATTTTTTTCTATTAGTATGAGTAGTCAGTTTATATGTTTTTATATCGTGTGAATAATTAAGAATTAAAAATGAACCCTCCTTATTAATTTTTTTATTTAATAATTTAGATTCACTTTAGTTTTCATATTTTTAATTCTCTTTTTTATTTTGAAAAAATTACTAATAAATTATAAATTTTATTATATTTAGGTTTAACATATAGCTAATTCTTTTGATGGCTTTTCTTATAAAACTTGAGCTATATTTTCTTCTCCTACATCTTCATCATTACTATTGGTTATTAGGTCATTATTTTCTGTTATACCTATGTCTTTTAGTCTTCCTTTATTGTTTTGGTTTATTGTATTTTGACTTTTAACTATATCCCAGTTTTCCTTTGTAGGTAACCTTAATTCTTGAACTGTTTTACCTTTTCCTGTTGGTCCTATTTGATTTTCTAGGAATGATTGCCATGCTCCTTGTGTATTTATAGAATTTTTATTTATTCCGCCCAATACCAAGTTGTTATTTTTACTATTATATTGTGTATTTTTTCCTTCATTTTCTGATATAACTTCATCATTTTTTATTCCGCCTTTTTTATTTCTTTTTTTATCACTAATATAATTATATAAGCCAATTTTCATTTTATCAAGTATAGGTACTTTAATATTTCCAGATTTAGGCATAATATTATTTAAACTTTTACCATTATATTTTTCTTCTATTAATCTAGTACTCATATCTTTAGCTTCTATTTCTCCAGGACTTTTTTTCTAAAAATTTTTTTCCCATACTGTAGATGCATCTCTTGAAAAATTTTCTATCTTTTGTATTGCATGTTGTATTTCATGAATCAAGGTTCCTTCCACATCACTTTTTTTATTAAATCTTCTATAATCAAGTCTTATTTTATCAGTATATCTATTATAATCCCCTCCTATAGTTTTCTTCTCTTTGTTAGCATTCATATCTTCTATAACAACTTTATAATCTTTTAATTGTGGGTAAATCTCAAATAACGTATCATGTTTCAATATTTCTTTCAAAGTATACTCTTTTCCAATTTCATAATTTTTTGAAATAATATCCATGTCTTTATCCGAAAAATTGAATTTCATTTCTCCTGTTACTTTATCTCTAAACCATCCAGTTTTAGCAAATATTTCATTATTATTCTTTCCTTCTTTAGCCATTTTTTAGCTAGATTATAACTTTTAAGGCCTTCCTTCTGCTAGAATCCGTAATATTTTTTAGTCCTTCTTTTCCACCTACAGAATATTTTGCATTTGTTTTATTCTCTATTTGATAATCTTGTTTATAAGCACTTTCAAATTTATTCTTTACATCTTCCCAATAAAGCTTCTCATTTTTGCTTCCTGTAAATTTGTTTAACTTATCTACTACCCAGTTATATATTCTTTTAAATACATTAGGCTTTTCTTTATTCAAAGAATTAATGAAGTCTTGATCTCCTAACTTTTGTGCTAATGTATCTGCAACCTCTTCTTCATCTACTAAATCTTTAAAATCTTTGCTGCTTTTATCATATACTTGTGAATACATTTCTTCCAGATTACTTCTTGCATCACTATATCCATCTCTAGTTTTATTTTTATCTAATACTAACTTAAATAAGTCATTTCTTACTTGTTTATCTCCAGCCATATCGTGCAACATTTCATGAATAGTAACCTGTTGCATTGTTTTTTGCTCATTTATATCTCCATCTACATAAGGATTGGATACTATTTCTCTATGTGTATTTCCGTTTTCATCTGTAGTTGTTCTCCACAATGCATCTATATCTTTGTTAGGTGTTCCGTCAGTATTTGTAAACAAGTTGCCATCAAATCTACTTGCTATACCTCTGTCATTTAATTTTTAATTGATACTTTGTATTGTTTTATCGTTAGCGTTTAAATTATATGCTTTTGCACTATCTACTAAATTCATTTTTGATGTATCAATATTATTTTGAACGGTTTGATTATTTGTGTATTCTTTATACAAGCTATCTAAGCATTAATTGTATCATTCTTCGCAACATAGCCACTCTTTTGTCTTTGTTTCTCTACTGCATCATATATGGTATCTATCCAATCATCTGACATGAATTTCACATATTTTTGGCCTTGTTTATTTAAATTATCTGAATTGTTAGGTGTTTCCTCTTGCCAACTTTTATATGCAATTTTTTGTATTTCTGAATCTGGTTTATCTATTATACTAGTTCCTATGTATTTGGCCACATCTAACCAGTGATCTTTAGTTCTTTTTCTTTGTTCGTTTGAAATTATAACTTCTTTTGCTTGTTCTATAATCTCATTATCTTAATTAGTTATATTCCTATACTTGTTGTATATCTTTTTTCTTCCAGATAAATATTTCTTACCAGCATCTAATTGTTCACTATCTTCTTGTGATAATTGTGACATCTGTTTAATTTAATTAATTAGCTATCTCCTGTTGTTAAGTTAATATTTCTTAATGTATTTATATTTTTACAATTTTTCTAAGTCCTTATTTAAATACATCTCATGTTAAAGTTAAACCTAAATGCAAATCCCCATTGGTATTAATATAAGCATCATTTAAATACATCTCATGTTAAAGTTAAACTCTTCTAGTATTTCAGGCTTACTTTCATATACCGCTATTTAAATACATCTCATGTTAAAGTTAAACTAATTCAATAATTCTTTCATTCATTTTCCATTTTTTATTTAAATACATCTCATGTTAAAGTTAAACAAATGCTATCGCTAGCATTTGTCTTTAGTGGAAAAAAATTTAAATACATCTCATGTTAAAGTTAAACAGAATTAGTGACTACAATAAGAGGGCACAACAACAATTTAAATACATCTCATGTTAAAGTTAAACTCAGAAATAAGTCGTTCTGCTTTATCAACTAATATATTTAAATACATCTCATGTTAAAGTTAAACTCTTCCTTTGGCTGGATTAATTCCAATTTCTTGTATATTTAAATACATCTCATGTTAAAGTTAAACTTAAACCAAATATAACTATTAAGACAGGAACAAAATTTAAATACATCTCATGTTAAAGTTAAACAAAATTAAATAATTTGCTAAAAATTTGACACACTTTTATTTAAATACATCTCATGTTAAAGTTAAACGTAACTGAGTTTTACTTAATATATTATTTCTACCTATTTAAATACATCTCATGTTAAAGTTAAACGGAACATATAAATATGATTGAACAAAGAATAATAGAATTTAAATACATCTCATGTTAAAGTTAAACGGTTAACTGTTACACCTGTTACAGTACTTTCATCTTTATTTAAATACATCTCATGTTAAAGTTAAACAAAAATATTCAAAAAAGTGTTGACAAGTATCGTAATTTAAATACATCTCATGTTAAAGTTAAACGTTGCGTGCCAAACCATTCAATACGTTCCATAAAAATTTAAATACATCTCATGTTAAAGTTAAACTTATTTGCTGTACTGCACGTTGTCTAGGCTCAAAAATTTAAATACATCTCATGTTAAAGTTAAACTTATTTGTTTTTGATTTATCTCCAATGTATTGAACATTTAAATACATCTCATGTTAAAGTTAAACCCGCCTAGTGCAGATTTTAAAGCACTTGTTTTTTATTTAAATACATCTCATGTTAAAGTTAAACTATATCTTTTTTTAAGGTTTCTATTGACTTTTGATCATTTAAATACATCTCATGTTAAAGTTAAACTATTTGGTATGTTTATAATGATATACGAAAAGAGATATTTAAATACATCTCATGTTAAAGTTAAACTCAAGATTTTGAGGCTCCTAGAATACGTGCAAACTTATTTAAATACATCTCATGTTAAAGTTAAACCTATATAAAAATGGGGATGATACTATTAAAAAATGTTATTTAAATACATCTCATGTTAAAGTTAAACAGGCACAATATGAATTAGAAAAAGCAAAGGTAGAAAAATTTAAATACATCTCATGTTAAAGTTAAACCAAAAGAAATATTAAAAAAATGTTGGGTTATGACAACATTTAAATACATCTCATGTTAAAGTTAAACGTAATTAATTATGGTTTATGATATTATTTATAAAGGATTTAAATACATCTCATGTTAAAGTTAAACATGTTAATGAAGAAAAATATAAGGATTTATTCGAAGCTTATCGAAAGGAAAATGAGGTAATGAATGATGTTTCTGTATCTATTGATGAAAATCAGAAAGCAGAAGATGAAAAAATAATGAGAATAAATCAATTCTTTGAAAATCAAAGAGAGAAATCGGGACGATTGGATACCATAGTCGGATATGTCCCGTTGGTTTCGCAGATCATTGCTTTGCGAAGTCTTCCTTTTGATTTAAAACAATTGGATAGAGAAGGTGCCCGTAGCCTGTTGGATAAAGAAAAGCAGCTAATCAATCATCCATTCATGCTTGCTGAGGCGGAGCGTTTGTATGCCCAAGCTTTCCCGCTACAAAATGATAGCACGTATGCTTTGCCTGAAGGGCCTGCTACTGAAATCTTACGTAATATCATTAAAGCCCATGCAGGTAAAGCTTTGTTTATCGATTTCTGGGCAACGTTTTGTGGTCCCTGTCGTAGTGGCATTGAACACACTGCCGGTTTGCGCCAACAGTATAAAGATCACCCGGATTTTCAGTTCATATACATCACCAGTGATCGTGAAAGTCCCGAAAAGACTTATAATGAATATGTAGAAAAGAATCTGAAGGGTGAGGCTTGCTATCGTATTCCTCAGGCAGATTACAACTATCTCCGCCAATTATTCCACTTCAACGGTATTCCTCATTATGAGTGGATAGAAAAAGATGGTACTGTATTGCGAAACTCTCCGGGAACTTATAACCTGGAGAAATATTTGAAGAAGCGTTTCGGGAATAAAGATTGATATTTTCCATTATTAAGTATTATTTTAGCTCTTGTTTATTGACCGGAAGTTTTTTCTTACGTATCATATAATAAACGAAGATATTATTATGATGGACCAGAAAAAAATACAAGAGCTTATAGGTAGGAGCCAGCAGGAGGATGCAGTAGCATTCTCTCTGCTGGTTTCTACGTTTCAGCCACTTGTATTCCGGCTTGCTTTCCGATTGCTGTGCGACGAAGATGAAGCTAAAGATATGGTACAGGAAACCTTTGTAAAGGTGTGGCTGGCGCTGGGTAAATATAATGGTGAGTGCCGCTTCTCTACCTGGCTTTATAAAATCACTTGCAATACTTGTTATGACCGTCTGCGCTCCTTGCACCATTCACCACTCGATAATGAAGCAGATTATTCCGTTTCCGCGAATATCTCGTCAGATGATAATGTAGAATTGGCAGTGGTGAACAAGCAACTGCGTGAACTAATCCTGAGATATACCGATGAGCTGTCTCCCCGGCAAAGGTTGATTTTTACATTACGGGATATTGAGGAACTGGATGTGCCGGAGGTACAAATTATCACCGGACTTTCTGCCGGAATCATTAAAACCACCCTTTACCTGGCCCGGAAGAATATACGAAACAAAATGAATCAAATAGATGCTGGCTTATGAAACAAGATGATAAACTTTACAATGAATGGCTTGATGAGGTGAGAAATGTACAGCCTATATTGAGCAATCCGGATGAACTGACTACCGCCATTTTGCAGCAAGTGAGCAGGATCGTTCCCCAAAAGAAGAAAAGGAAAAGCCTGCTGATTGGCAGTTGGGTATCCGGGATAGCCGCAGGACTTTTGTTGTGCTTGTTGGTGAGTGAGACTCTTCTTAGTCCGGTTCCCGATGGTGTCAGAGTAGAAGAGGAATATCGTTTCCAGGAAAACAGTGCTTATTCCCTACCGGAAGGCTGGGAGAGGATGAGGCTTTCTGAAAAGAGCGATTACCTGTCCGGACAGTATGTGCAGTATAAGAAACTCAGGCAAAAGAGAGTAATGGAACTTACAAAGAAAACTTATTAAATTATATCATTATGAGAACGTATAAATGGATGGCAGCCATTGTTTTGCTGCTCGGTATGACTTCTTGCGGTACCTATTACCGAATGGTTTCTCAGGTAAATAGTGATGGTAGCATGCACAGAGAGGTATATGCTTATGGCGACTCTGCTTTCCTTGCAGGAGACAGGAATCATAATCCGTTTTTATTCCGAATAGATTCGGGATGGGAAGTGAGCAATCTGGACTCTGTTGTTAAATTCAACTGCTGGGGAGATGAAGACAAACTGAATGTGAAAGTTTGCCGGACTTATCCAACCGTAGGTTCCGATAGCTTCAGTACTTTGGATGGAAAGGAATACAGTCTTCCTCTGGTAGTTCCGGTTGAAAAACTCCGGAAAAGCTTCCGCTGGTTCTATACATATTATCAGTATACGGCTACCTACGGTGAATTACCCGATAAAGGTCCGGTACCTCTCGAAAATTATATGAATAAAGAAGAGCAGCGGATATGGTTTCGGGGAGATCAGGAGGCTTTGATCGAATTAAATGGAATTGAACAGAATAATAGGTTGGATGACATTGAAGCCAAATTCTGGAAATGGTATAACCGTAGTCAGTATGAACTGAGTTGTGAAGTAATTCTTCATTTCATTACAATAAAAGGAGATACGGCCTTTGTACATCAGTTGGCAGATCTGAAGGAACCGGTTTATGGGAAGTACTTTTCCGGAAAAGATACCGGTGATGACGGATCGCCCGAAGAGGTATGCAATTATCTGGATGAATTGAGTCAAACGAAATATTTCTCAAGTTTATATGCGGACAATAAAAAGCCAATGGATGATCTGTTTGAGGAAAAAGGGCGGATTGCAGAATTGTTTGGTTATGCTGTGCAGTTTGAGTTATCCATGCCGGGCAGAGTGGTTTCTACCAATGCAGCCATGCAAAAAGATGAGTCACTCATTTGGAAAGTAGATGCTTTTCGTCTTTTGGACAGTGATTATATGCTTGTTGCCGAATCCCGTGTAGTTAATTAT
>OHWC01000672.1_pt1 | contig 17322 bp, 16 predicted proteins | sample 1579541 | NCBI WGS metagenome assembly OHWC01 (sample SAMEA3882551, study PRJEB24775) | human gut metagenome | biome: human-associated habitat; feature: intestine environment; material: feces | place: Netherlands | collected 2009/2010
GCTGGACTGGCGTAATATCCGATTAGTCTGGATAAAAACGAATATTTTCTGCTGGGTGACAACCGCTCCGGCAGTGAGGACAGCCGCTTTTCCAATGTGGGAAATGTGAAGTTCCGGCAGAACAAAGGAAAGGTCTGGCTGCGGATCCAGCCGGTTAGCCGGTTTGGGTTGATTTCGTCGAGATAGGTTCTAAGAAAGGAAGAAAATTTCATGCAGATACAATGGTACCCTGGACATATGACAAAGGCAAAAAGAGCCATGAAGGAAGATATCAAGCTGATCGATCTGGTGATTGAACTTGTAGATGCCAGAATCCCCATCAGCAGCAGAAATCCGGATATCGATGAACTGGGAAAAGGTAAATCCCGTATCATTTTGTTGAATAAATCAGATCTGGCAGATCCAGTGTGGAATAAGAAATGGGTCGAGTATTTTTCAAATCAGGGAATGGGTGTACTGGAAATCAATTCCCGTACCGGTATGGGAATCAAGTCGATTCAGGGGCTGGTACAGGAAGTCTGCAAGGAGAAGATTGAACGTGACAGAAAGCGAGGCATCGTAAATCGACCGGTACGTGCTATGGTAGTGGGAATCCCCAATGTGGGTAAATCCACTTTTATCAATTCCTTCGCGGGAAAAGCCTGCGCCAAGACGGGAAATAAACCCGGTGTGACCAAGGGAAAACAGTGGATCCGTCTGAATAAAGGATTGGAACTTCTGGATACCCCCGGTATCCTGTGGCCCAAATTCGAGGACCAGCAGGTAGGAATGCGTCTGGCATTTATCGGATCCATGAACGATGAGATCCTGATTCCGGATGAACTGGCCTGTGATCTGATCGGAGCCATCAAAGAGCTTTATCCGAAAGCTTTGCAGGAACGCTACGAGGCAGATCCTGCGGGCAAGCCCATAGAGATACTGGAAGCAGTGGCAGAGAGCCGCAAATGCTATGCAAAGGGAGAACAGCTGGATCTGGGGAAAGCCGCCGGCATCCTGATCGATGATTTCCGGAGCGGCAAGCTGGGACGAATAACACTGGAGAGGATATAGACAGATGAACAGAATCATGAGAGAATTATTAAACACAGCGATCTACCTGCTCTGTGTACTGGGAGCGGTATGGCTGGTGATCACCTTTGTAGGACAGCGTACGGAAGTGGAGGGAGCCTCCATGGAGAATACCCTGCACAACGGGGATAATCTGATCGTGGATAAGTTAAGCTATCGTTTTCATGATCCGGAACGCTTTGACATCATTGTCTTCCCGTTTCAATTCCAGGACAACACCTATTATATCAAGCGTATCATCGGACTGCCGGGAGAGACGGTACAGATCATGGATGATGGCAGTATCTACATCAACGGGGAAAAGCTGGAAGAGAACTACGGCATGGAAGTCATAAAACCGGAGACCATCGGCCGGGCGGCGGAACCCATTGAACTGGGGGATGATGAATATTTTGTCATGGGAGACAACCGCAACAATTCCAGCGACAGTCGTACGGATATGGTGGGTAACATAAAAAGAGAAAATATCATCGGAAAAGCCTGGCTCCGGATCTGGCCGGTTTCTGATTTCGGTGTATTACAACATCAATAACCATAAATGGGGATAAACAAATGGAAAGTGCAGCAAAGATCAAGGAAATATTACAGGCAGCTTCAATGGAAAAGCTGCCTGAATTTATAGCAGAATATGAGAATGATCCCAGAAGCGGTGTGCAGAAGCTGGTGTCTAGCGCACAGAAAAAGATAGATGCTCTGGAAAAGGAACGTCAGCGGATCGAGAATCTGAAAAAATACGAGAAAGAATACGCACAATATACCTATATCTGCGGAATTGACGAAGTGGGAAGAGGTCCTCTGGCGGGACCGGTAGTGGCAGGTGCTGTCATTCTGCCGAAGGATTGTGATATTTTATACATTAATGATTCCAAGCAGTTATCCGAAAAAAAGAGAGAAGAGCTGTACGATGTGATCACGAAGGAAGCGGTGGCCTGGGCAGTGGGCTATGCTTCTCCGGAGCGGATCGATGAGATCAATATTTTACAGGCAACCTATGAGGCCATGCGGGAGGCTGTCGGCAAACTGGATCCGGCACCGGATCTGTTGTTGAACGATGCTGTGACGATTCCCGGAGTGGAGATCCGACAGGTGCCGATCATCAAGGGCGATGCCAAGAGCATTTCTATCGGTGCGGCCAGTATTGTGGCCAAGGTGACCAGGGACCGTCTGATGGAGCAGTATGCCGATGTGTTTCCGGAGTATGATTTTGCATCCAACAAAGGGTACGGCAGTGCGGCACATATTGCGGCACTGAAGGAGTATGGACCGACTCCGATCCACAGACACAGCTTTATCAAAAATTTCGGATTTTAAGGCATTTTAGCGTGCCGGGAGAGAAAATATGAAGCTGACAGGATGGTTCTCACAGGATAAAATAGCGGATAACAGCAGAGTACAGACTCCAAATAATGCGAATACCGAACAGGTAAACCGGCAGATCCGTGCACTGGTTCCCGGGCAGACCCTCAGAGGAGAGGTGGTCTCCAGGGAGGGCAATAATGCGCAGATCCGTCTGCTGCAGGATGTCCTGGTGGATGCAAAAGTGGATGCGGATATCCGTCTGGAACTGGGGCAGAACATTACCTTTCAGGTAAAAAATAACGGGCAGACACTGAATCTGAGTCCTCTTTTTACCAATATGGCAACAGAAGGAACCGTACTGAAAGCGTTGGATATGGCATCGCTGCCGGTGAACGAGAATACGGTAGCCATGACAAAACAACTGATGGATGCGGGGCTTCCTATTGATAAGAATACGTTGCAGCAGATCTGGCATGAAAGTAATGCGTTCCCGGATGCGGAGATTCTGGATCTCGTGAATCTTCACAAAGTGGAACTTCCGGTGACGGAGGAAAATATCACACAGATGGCATCCTATCGCAATCTGACACATCAGCTGACAGCAGGAATCGCAGAGACCGGAGAAAGTCTGACAAATATGCTGCAGGGGCTGGTAGAGAGCGGAGACATAGAGCAGGCCGCCACAATCTACAGTGAGGTTCTGGAACTGTTGGCTTTCGAAGATGCGGCTGGAGAGACGGTAACAGGACAACAACAGACCGAGGGACCCCTGCCGGAGCCTGGCGTGGATGTGACAGTGACTCCGGAAGAGGCAGAACAGATGCCAGTAAAGCCTTCGGCAACAGCACCGGAAGCTGTGCCGGGGCAGAAGACCATCATAGAGGAACCGACGGAGACGGCACCGGACAACGGTCAGACGATAAAAGAAAATCCTGGTGCAGAAAAAACACAGGAGGCACCACAGCTGCAGAATCTGCAGAAACTGTTAAAGCAGGGGCTGGAGACGAAAGATATTCCCTTGCTGCGCAGTATTCTCCATAATTCCAAAGTGGCAGAGCTTCCGGCAAAACTTCTGGCGGATCGTTGGAGCATAAAACCAGAGGATGTGGAATCTCCGGAGAAGGTGGAGGAACTTTACCAGAAGCTGGGAAAACAGTTGAAGGGGTTGAGTAATCTTTTGGAAGAAAACGGACAGCGTGGTTCAAGTGCTTATCAGAACGTGACGAATTTAAGCCAGAACGTGGATTTCCTGCAACAGATCAACCAGACCTATGCCTATATCCAGCTGCCGCTGCATCTACGGCAGGGAGAGCATAAGACGGGAGAACTGTTCGTATATACCAACAAGAAAAATCTTGCCAGAAAAGACGGACAGGTCAGCGCACTGCTGCATCTGGATATGGAACATCTGGGGCCACTGGATGTATATGTGGCTCTGAAGGATACCAAAGTCAGCACCAAATTTTATGTACAGAATGATGCAATCCTGGATTACCTGGAGGCTAATATGGATGTGCTGACAGAGCGGCTGCAAAAAAGAGGCTATGATTGTAAATGTGAGACAACACTGCATACCGAATTACAGCAGACGGCGCAGGCCATGACACCGCTTCTTAAGACAGAAGGAAGTGTTCCGGTAGCACAATATGCCTTTGATGTGAGAACATAGCTCATCCATAGGAAACAGACGTGACTGCTAGCAGGCAGCGGATGTTTCCTATGAGAGGAGCGGACAAACATGAGTATGCAGGACGATAGTCCGGAATACGAATGATTGTTACGATTTCGAGAGTGCGCAGCACGGAGAAAACGTATATGTTTTGTGCGTCTGAAACCATGTATGTTAAGAAGGCCATAGAGGAAACAGAATGAATGACGAGAAAAAGAAAGTAAAACAGGCCGTAGCACTGGAATACGATCCCTCGGATGAGGCACCCAGAGTCATAGCCAGCGGCAAGGGAATTCTGGCGGAGAAGATCATAGAGAAGGCCCAGGAGAGCAGTGTGCCGATCCATCGGGATGACAAGCTGGCGGATACACTGTCCCGGCTGGACATCGGCGAGATGATCCCGCCGGAGTTGTATGAAGTGGTGGCGGAGATTCTGGTATTTGTGGATGCTGTGGATCACCGCATGGTAAAGGAAAGTGTGGCAAACGGGGGAAAACATAAGGGTTGAATACCAGACAGACGGGGAATGTATATGAGCAGATGGCTGCGGACTATCTGGAGAAACAGGGAATGCGTATCCTGGAACGGAATTTCCGCAGAGGCAGGAACGGTGAGATCGACATTATCGGCAGAGACGGAAAATATCTTGTGTTTGTGGAAGTGAAATACCGTTCCGGTGATGAAAAGGGAAATGCGGCGGAGGCCGTGACAACGGCGAAACAGAGAACCATCTGCAGAGTTGCGGATTATTACCGTTATCTGCATCATTATGGGGAGGATACCTGGGTGCGCTATGATGTGGTGGCAATCCAGGGGGAGGCACTTCACTGGATTCCAAATGCTTTTCCGCATCATTATAGTGCAAGGAGTTAGAAACATGTATCCATTGAGCAGAACAGACAGCAGAGACACAGACAGTATACAGCAGAGACAAAAAGGGGAACTGGAGTATCTGGTATTCCCGAAGCTGGAAGAGACCGGTGTGGTGGAACATCTGTTTACCACAAGGACCGGTGGTGTCAGCAACGGAATCTATTCCACTATGAACCTGAGTTTTTCCAGAGGAGATGACCTGGAATGTGTCAGAGAGAATTACAGACGGATTGGTGAAGTACTGGGAACAGACCCGGAACATATGGTGGCATCGAAACAGACCCATACCACGAATATTCATCTGGTGACGAAAGCAGATGCCGGAAATGGGATCACCAGACCATCGGTCTATGACGATATAGACGGTCTGGCTACGGATATCCCCGGAATCGCACTGGTGACTTTTTATGCAGACTGTGTTCCTCTGTATTTCGTGGATCCGGTACACAGGGCCATCGGACTGGCGCATTCCGGCTGGAGAGGAACGGTAGCGGGAATGGGAGCTTGTATGGTACGATATATGCAGGAACATTTTAACAGCCGCCCGGAGGAGCTGGTGGCGGCCATCGGACCGTCCATCTGTGTGGATTGTTATGAAGTGAGTGAAGAAGTGGCGGAACAGTTCCGGGAAGGCTTTCCGGAGGATGTGTTGCAGCCGGGCAAAGCACCGGGTAAATATCAGCTTGATCTGTGGAAAGCCAATCAGAGCATTCTGTTAAGGGTGGGGATCCCGCCGGAACATATGGCGGTAACGAACGTCTGTACCTGCCACAATCCGGAGTATCTGTTTTCCCACCGGGCAAGTCACGGACAGAGGGGAAATCTGGGGGCATTTTTAATGCTGAAGGAGTCCTGAGTTCCTGAGTGCCTGACGGGAATTAAGAAAATTTAAGAAAAAACACGAAAATATTTAAAAATATTATGTTTAAATAGAAATAACGAAAATGATGGGGAACCGGGAAGTAACGGAGAAATGAGGGAAGTATGGCAAATATTCTTGTATGTGATGATGACAGAGAGATCGTGGATGCCATCGAGATCTATCTGAGTCAGGATGGCTATAAAATATATAAAGCGTATGATGGGGAACAGGCAATTCAGATCCTGGACAAGGAGGATATCCATCTGTTGATCATGGATATCATGATGCCCCGGCTGGATGGCATACGGGCTACATTGAAGATCCGGGAATACAGCAGCATTCCCATTATTATCCTGTCGGCCAAATCGGAAGACACGGACAAGATCCTGGGGCTGAATATCGGTGCGGATGATTATATCTGCAAGCCTTTTAATCCGTTGGAACTAGTGGCGAGAGTCAAATCCAACTTGCGCAGATATACCTCCCTGGGGAGCCTGACCGGTGAGAACAAAGCAATCTATCAGGTGGGTGGACTGATCCTCAATGATGATATCAAACAGGTGACAGTGGACGATGAACCGGTAAAAATGACACCTATCGAATATAATATTTTATTACTTTTGATGAAGAACCAGGGCAGGGTATTTTCCATCAATCAGATCTATGAAAGCATCTGGAATGAGGATGCCATCGGAGCGGACAATACCGTGGCGGTACACATCCGGCATATCCGTGAAAAAATCGAGATCAATCCCAAGGAACCCCGGTATCTGAAAGTGGTATGGGGAGTAGGCTATAAGATCGACAAGGAGCAGGCATGAGACGACCTACATTGAAACGGCTGATGCTGGGACTGGTGCAGCAGACGGCGGCTTTGCTTTTGCTGGTGGCAATCGCGGCGGTTTTGTTCAATTCCTATCTGGCGGTAGACACAGCGGATGGCACAAAAGTATATGAATTATCCCCTCTGGATGCGGAAACGCAATTTGAAGATTCCGTGATTTTCCATGATCTGTTCCAGAGCTCGGTATCGGATATTATCCAGCTTATGGTGATCAAAGGACAGATGGAAACCAATGGAAGCTTTGATCCGCATAAGCATGTTGATATCACGGAATTTGCTTCAGGGAAAACCGGCGGTGCAGATTGCCCTGTAACAGCAGTTTATGAGCTGGAAGATCTGATCAAATGGGGAAAATACGGTGCGGAATATACAGATCGTATTATGAGTATGTCGGACTTCGTGAATTATTTCGGACCGATAGACCTGGAGTCGAACTTCCGCGTGGATGCGGACGGACAGCTGGTGTTCGTGGCAGGCGGAGAGCAGACGGAGGAGCAGAAGGAAGCAGTCGCACAGGCAATCGAGGCAATTCCGGAGAGCCAGAGAACCGATCGGCTGGAAGACCTGGCTTTCACATACATTGTGAAAGAGAGTGTACAGGATATCCGGGTATCCAGAGAAGACGATGGTACGCTGACGGTATATTTCCCGATGCTGGTGAACCGTTATGCCACCGTAGACGGAGAGAAGCAGCTGACAGCCTGTGCGGACAACTGGATCGAATATATTGCGCTGCAGAGCAATCTGGAGATGACGATCCAGACGTTGTCAGCCAACTATGAGCAGTATCAGAACTGTAATGATCTGTATAAAGAAGATGCGGGCAATCTGAAATATGTGGTCCGTATGATGACAACAGATGGAGTTAGCAGAACCTATACAAATGTATCGGAGTTTGAGAACAGTTCCGATAATGATATTACGGATTATTTTTCGGAGTACAGACGGTATCTGATCTATTATCCGGACAGTCTGGAATTTACCGGCAACACAGGAATGACTGAGGGCCAGATCTATCAGTATCTGAAAGAGTATGGTTATGTGCATCCGGATATGACTCATATCTGGATCGCAGTGGATACCAATTATCCGGTGGAGGGAGATTCCTTTTACAATGCCAATGTGGTGTTCCAGAGAATCGTTCCGAATATCTGGTATCTGATCGGCGGAGGGATCCTGCTGGCAGTATTGTGGCTGCTGGTGGGTATTTATCTTACCGTAACGGCCGGCGTGGCTTACGATGAGGAGGATGAGCCGGTTCTGTACCTGAACGGTATCGATCATGTCTGGATCGAGTTCATGGCGCTTTTGCTGGTGGGATTTATCTATGGCGGAAGAATCGGATACGATTATCTGATGAATGTGGCCAATAAGGTATATCTCAGCCATTCCGAGATCCAGGGGCGGGAGATCACACGGCTGACAGCCTACGGTGTCTTTGCGCTGTATGGCTTCTGCGTAAGCATGGGAATCAATGTTTTCTGGTACAGCCTGATCCGCAGGATCAAATCCCACAATATGTGGAGTGACAGTTTCCTGCACTGGATCGTCACAAGCTTCGGTAAGGCGGTACATTTTGTGGTTTCCCACAGAAATTCCGCCATCAGCTCACTGATCCCGTATAATCTGTTTCTACTGGTGAATCTGGCAGGAATTTTCGGAGCTTATCTGCTACGGGGAAAAAGCGCTCTGTGGGTGCTTCCGGCACTGGGGGCTATTGTGTTGGACGGCATTGTGGGGGTACTAAGGTTCAAGCAAAAAGCGGAGCAGATCGATATCGTGGAAGGAATCCGCAGGATCCGTGATGGAGAAGTGGATTATAAGCTGGATGTGGAATCTCTTCATGGGGACAACCGTGAGATGGCGGATGCAGTCAATAACATCGGAGAGGGTATCCGCAAGGCGGTAAGCACCAGCATGAAGGATGAGCAGATGAAATCGGATCTGATCACCAATGTCTCCCATGATATTAAGACACCGCTGACTTCCATTATCAATTATGTGGATCTGTTGAAACGCCTAAAGATCACGGAAGAACCGGCCAGAAGCTATATTGAGGTGCTGGACAGCAAATCCCAGAGACTGAAACAGTTGACGGATGATCTGGTGGAGGCTTCGAAAATCTCCTCCGGTAACATTGTGCTGAATCTGGAACAGTTGAACCTGACGGAACTGCTGAATCAGGCAGTGGGAGAATTCTCCGACAGAATGGAAGAGAAAAAGCTGCAGGTGATCTTTGACGGAAATGATGTGGCCGGCATGATCTATGCCGACAGCCGCAGGATGTGGAGAATCATTGAAAATCTGTTTCAGAATATCTGCAAGTATGCCCTGGAGGGAACCAGAGTCTATCTGGAGATGCAGGTAAAGGACGGAAGAGTCATCGCTTCTCTGAAAAATATTTCCGACCGGCCCATGAATCTCAAGGGTGAGGAACTGTCAGAGAGATTTATCCGGGGAGATGCTTCCCGTACTACCGAGGGAAGTGGTCTGGGTCTGTATATTGCGAAAAATCTGACCAAGGCACAGCACGGAGAATTCCAGATTCAGCTGGATGGAGATCTGTTTAAGATTATATTGGATTTCCCGGAATACCATAAGCCGGAATAACCCGCCACTGTGCAGCTGAAGGAGACCGTGTCGAAAGAGGTTTAGAAATGGCGAAATAAGAAATACTGAAATAAGCAATATAACTGAAAAACGCAGAAACCATAACGGCTTCTGCGTTTTTTTATGCGTTGTCAGATCTGTTGGAAATTAAAAATGAAATTCGCTCATTTCCGTACGATTGTTGTAGGCTTCTACAATACCGTGGATCTTTTCGGTGGTAGCCATGACATTGGACAGAGAAGCGTCATGGTTCATAAAGTCGATCAGGGAAGCAATGAACTTGCTCATATCGGCTTCCACGAAATAAGGTCTGGTGTAGATCTCAGGCGGCAGATAGGTAAGGTTCGTAGTAATGACCTTATCGAAATCACCATGCTCGTAAGCAGCGTCGAAATTCTTCAGACCGTCGGTGAACAAGCCGAAAGTACAGCAGATATATACGCGTCTGGCTTTCATGGCCTTTAACTGTTTTGCAGTATCCAGCATACTTCCACCGGAGGAGATCATGTCATCGATGATGATGATATCCTTACCTTCAATATTGTCACCTAAGAATTCGTGAGCAACGATAGGGTTCTTGCCGTTGACGATGGTGGAATAGTCACGTCTCTTGTAGAACATACCAGTATCGACACCCAGAACGCTGGCAAAATAAATGGCACGATCCAGAGCTCCTTCATCCGGGCTGATGACTAACAGATGATCCTTGTCCACGATCATATCGTCCTCGGAATTTAACAAGGACTTGATGAACTGGTAAGGGGTGGTAAAATTATCAAATCCATTCAGCGGAGTGGAGTTCTGTACTCTGGGATCATGGGCATCAAAAGTGATAAAGTTATCAATTCCCATATCCCGTAACTCTTCCAGTGCATAAGCACAGTCCAGGGATTCTCTGCCGCTGCGGCGATGCTGTCTGCCTTCATAGAGGAAAGGCATGATGACGTTGATACGTCTGGCCTTGCCGTTGCAGGCGGCGATGACACGCTTCAGATCCTGGTAGTGGTCATCAGGAGACATGTGGTTGGTATAGCCGTTCATGTTGTAAGTAATACTATGATTGCATACATCGGTGAGAATGAACAGATCCTTACCGCGGATGGTCTCGCTGATCTGCGCTTTGGCTTCACCGCTTCCGAAACGGGGCACATCCACGTCTACGAGATAGTTGCTCTCGATATAGCCGTGAAAGGCAGGATCGTTTTTCACTTTGTCATTATGGATACTCTTACGGAATTCTACCATGTAGTCATTGATGCGGCGTCCCATTTTTTCTGCGGAAGGCAGAGCGATGATCTTCAAAGGAGCCACGGGCATGGCATTTTCCAGTTCGTGTAAATTAGGCATGATGTCCCTCCTGGACGAGCTTTATTGTTCGTAAAAATATGCAGATCTTCCTTCGCAAAAGCGCATCTTCGATGCTTAATTTTGCGGAACTATTCTGAATATAACAATTAATTTATAACATTATGCTAGTGACACGTCAAGGAATTTCTTGTACAATGGATAGGAGAAAGATGGTTAGGTGAATTAGAATGAAGAAAAAAGAACATATTGTAAAAACAGTAAAGCCGGGAAGCATCGCGGAGGAACTGGAGATCGCTCCCGGAGATAAAGTACTGGCCATAGATAATACAGAGATCGAAGACATTTTTGATTATCAGTTTCTGACACAGGATACTTATATTGAGATGCTGGTAGAGAAGCCGGACGGAGAGCAGTGGCTCTTAGAGATCGACAAGGAATTTGATGAGGATATGGGCATCGAATTTGAGAACGGTCTGATGGACGAATACCGTCATTGCCATAACAAATGCATTTTCTGCTTTATCGATCAGATGCCGAAGGGCATGCGGGATACCCTGTATTTTAAGGATGACGATTCCCGTCTGTCTTTTTTGCAAGGAAATTATGTGACACTGACAAATATGTCAGACCATGATATCGACAGAATCTGCAGATATCATCTGTCGCCCATCAATATTTCCTTCCAGACCATGAACCCGGATCTGCGTTGTAAGATGCTGAATAACCGTTTCGCCGGGGAGGCACTGAAAAAGGTGGATATCCTGAATGAAGCCGGAATCCGGATGAACGGACAGATCGTACTCTGCAAGGGTGTAAACGATGGCAAGGAACTGGAATACAGCATCCGGAAGCTGATGGAATATCTGCCAAATGTGGAAAGTGTCTCGGTGGTGCCGGTAGGATTATCCAGGTACCGGGAGGGATTATATCCGTTAGAGCCGTTTAATGCGCAGGATGCTGGTGAGATCATTGATCTGATCGAGAAATACCAGAAGATCTGCATGGAAAAATATGGGACACACTTTATCCAGGCCAGTGATGAATGGTACATTCTGGCGGGCAGAGAGGTGCCGGAAGAGGAACGTTACGACGGATATCTGCAGTTGGAGAACGGTGTTGGAATGATCCGCCTGCTATTGGATGAATTCCACGACGGACTGAAGAGGCGTACCGCAGAAAAGGAAGCGGGAAAAAAGCCATCCTGGGAAGGCACCAGAGAGATCTCTCTGGCTACGGGAAGACTGGCGTTTCCTTATTTAAAGAAGATGTCGGAAGAAATGATGTCGGAATACCCCGGCCTGCAGATACATGTCTATGAGGTCATCAATGAATTTTTCGGAGAGCTGATCACGGTGTCCGGACTTCTGACGGGACAGGATATCGTAAAGCAGTTAAAGGACAAAAATCTGGGAGAAGCATTGTATCTTCCCCGGAATGTACTCAGAAGCGGAGCGGATCTGTTCCTGGATGATTATACGCTGGCAGACGTGGAGGGGGCTTTACAAGTGCCCGTGAATATTGTAAAATCAAGCGGATATGATCTTGTGGATGCCCTGCTTGGAGAAGATGCATCTGAATAGATTTTAAGATGGTAAATAAGAAACGGAGGAAATTATGGCAAAGAGAAAAACCAAGCCCATCGTTGCGGTGGTGGGACGCCCGAATGTCGGTAAGTCCACCCTGTTCAATGCACTGGCTGGCGAAAATATATCTATTGTGAAAGATACACCCGGTATTACCAGAGACCGTATCTATGCGGATATCCACTGGCTGGATATGACATTTACCCTGATCGACACCGGAGGTATCGAGCCGGACAGCAAGGACGTGATCCTGTCCCAGATGCGGGAACAGGCAGAGATCGCTATGGAGACTGCAGACGTGATCATTTTCCTGGTGGATGTAAAGCAGGGACTGGTGGATGCGGATTCCAAGGTGGCAGACATGCTGCGCCGTTCCCACAAGCCCGTGGTACTGGTGGTCAATAAGGTGGACAGCTTCCAGAAGTATATGGCGGATGTCTACGAATTCTACAATCTGGGTATTGGCGATCCCCATCCGATCTCTGCGGTGAATCGTCTGGGAATCGGTGACATGCTGGAGGCCGTAACGGAATATTTTGATAAGGAACAGGCAGAGGAAGAAGAGGATGACCGCACCCGTGTGGCCATCGTCGGAAAGCCCAATGTCGGCAAGTCTTCCCTGATCAACAAACTGCTGGGTGAGAACCGTCTGATCGTTTCTGATATCGCGGGTACCACCAGAGATGCGGTGGATACCGAGATCACTTATAACGGCAAAGAATATGTCTTCATTGATACTGCCGGTCTTCGCCGGAAGAACAAGATCAAGGAAGAACTGGAGCGTTATATGATCGTCCGTACCGTCAGTGCCGTAGAGCGTGCCGAGGTGGTGGTACTGATGATCGATGCAGAGGAAGGTGTTACGGAGCAGGATGCGAAGATCGCCGGAATCGCCCATGAGAGAGGAAAGGCTACGATCATCGTGGTGAACAAATGGGATGCTATCGAAAAGGATGACAAGACCATTTATAAATTTACCGAAAAGGTGCGTAATACCTTATCCTTCATGCCCTATGCAGAGCTTCTGTTCGTCTCTGCGAAAACAGGACAGAGACTGCCCAAGCTGTTCGAGACTATCGATATCGTCAGTGAGAATCACGCCATGCGTGTGGCTACCGGTGTGCTGAATGAGATCATGGCAGAGGCCGTGGCCATGCAGCAGCCACCTTCCGACAAGGGTAAGAGACTTCGTCTGTACTACATTACTCAGGTGGCGGTAAAACCCCCTACCTTTGTTATTTTCGTAAATGATAAGGAGCTGATGCATTTCTCCTATACCAGATATATTGAGAATCAGATCCGGGAGACCTTTGGTTTCAAGGGGACGCCCCTCCGGTTTATCATCAGAGAACGAAAGGAAAAAGATCAATAATGGAACGTGTTATCTGTTTACTCATCGGTTATGTGTTCGGCCTGTTTCAGACCGCATACTTTTACGGAAAGGCAAAGGGAATCGATATCCGTAAGTACGGAAGTGGCAATGCCGGTACCACCAATGCTCTGAGAGTGCTGGGAACCAAGGCAGGACTGATCGTACTGGCGGGAGACTGCTTAAAGTGTATCGTTGCCGTATGCATCACCAAGGCATTGTTCACTACCGGACATCCGGAGAATATTTATCTGCTGTGCCTGTACACCGGTGCAGGAGCCATCATCGGACATAACTTCCCGTTTTACATGGGATTCAAGGGAGGAAAAGGAATCGCTGCCACAGCAGGACTGATCCTGTCGTTCCATCCTTATTTTATCGTGATGGGCGTGGTATTGTTCTTCGGAACCTTCCTGACCACCCATTATGTGTCTCTGGGATCATTATTGGTATATGCAGGATTTATGATCCAGATGGTGGTCTGCGGACAGACGGGGCTGTTCGGCACCATGCCGCAGTCACAGCTATATGAAATGTACGCCATCACCGCATTTTTAACAGTCATGGCATACTGGAAACACAGACAGAATATCGTGCGTCTGATCCACGGGAACGAGAGGAAGACTTATCTGTTCAAGAATAAGAAATCAGCCGAAGCGCAGACAGAAATCTCAGGGGAGGACAAATAAGCTATGGCAAAAGTATGTATATTGGGTGGCGGAAGCTGGGGCATCGGCCTGTCAGTGGTATTACATAAAAACGGACATGAGGTGACGGTATGGTCTGCGGTTCCCGCAGAGATTCAGATGCTTCAGGAGAATCACGAGCATAAGATGCTGCCGGGAGTAAAGCTTCCGGAGGATATGATCTTTACGACGGATGATAAACAGGCCATCGAGGGCAAGGACCTGTTGGTCATGGCAGTGGCAAGCTCTTATACCAGAAGCACAGCACACCGCATCAGCCCGCTGGTGGCACAGGGACAGAAAATTGTCAGTGTCTCCAAGGGAATCGAGGAGCATACCCTGATGACCCAGGCGCAGATCATCGAAGATGAGATTCCGCAGGCACAGGTAGCGGTACTGTCCGGACCGACCCACGCGGAGGAAGTCAGCCGCGGGATTCCTACAACGATCGTAGCGGGTTCTAAGAGCAAAAGCTGCGCGGAATATGTGCAGAATCTGTTCATGAACGAAGTGTTCCGTGTCTATACCAGCCCCGATGTACTGGGAATTGAGCTGGGCGGTGCACTGAAAAATGTAGTGGCACTGGCTGCCGGTATCGCAGACGGACTGGGCTACGGAGATAATACGAAGGCTGCGCTGATCACCAGAGGCATTACCGAAATCGCAAGACTTGGTACTGCCATGGGTGGTAATTTTGAGACCTTCTGCGGTCTGACCGGTATCGGAGATCTGATCGTGACCTGCGCCAGCATGCATTCCCGTAACCGTCGTGCCGGTATCCTCATCGGACAGGGAAAGACCTACGAGGAAGCCATGAAGGAAGTACAGATGGTGGTAGAGGGCGTGTATTCCGCCAAGGCTGCCATGGAGCTTTCGAAAAAATACGATGTGCAGCTGCCTATCATTGAACAGGTGAACGAAGTGCTGTTTGACGGCAAGTCTGCGGATCAGGCGGTGAAGGAACTGATGCTTCGTGATAAGAAGCTGGAAGTATCCCATCTGCCCTGGCCGGAAGAATAGACCCGGAGGCGGCTCCTGCCAGCAGCAAAATTTTAAGTGTTGACAGAAAAACGCAGACTGGCTATAATAAGGTCATGTTTAGCGCAAACATAGGATAAGAAGAATGCGATGAAGGGAAGAAGTACTGTTCCTCCACTTCTGACAGAGAGCAGCCGGTCGGTGAGAGGCGCACAGAAGCAGAGCAGGAATACATCCCGGAGCAGCCGGTGGAAAGAGAAGGATCAGTAGATTTTATCAGAGGATCCCGAACAAGTAGATCAGGACGGCAGGCACCGATATCGGCCGAAGTATTGATAGATACTTACTGAGCTGTCAGATGTGAGTCTGGCGGGAACATTAGGTGGTAACACGAGTGATCAAGCTCGTCCTTTTGAAAAAGGGGCGGGCTTTTTTAGTGCCTTTGGAGCCGATTCCCCCAAAATGTAAAAAAGGTATACAGAGTAAAAAGAACCCAAAAAGGAGAAGAGAAAATGACAGTATTTGACGAATTAAAAGCAAGAGGACTGCTGGCACAGCTGACAGATGAAGAGGAGATCAAGGAACTGATCAATAACGGAAAGGCTACCTTCTACATCGGCTTTGATCCTACCGCAGACAGCCTTCATGTGGGACATTTCATGGCACTGTGCCTGATGAAGAGAATGCAGATGGCAGGCAACAAGCCGATTGCTCTGATCGGCGGTGGTACTGCAATGATTGGTGATCCTTCCGGCAGAAGTGACATGCGTACCATGATGACCAAGGAGACGATCCAGCATAACGTAGACTGCTTCAAGAAGCAGATGAGCCGTTTTATTGATTTTGGCGACGGTAAGGCACTGATGGTTAATAATGCGGACTGGCTGCTGAATCTGAACTATGTGGAACTGTTAAGAGATGTGGGAGCACACTTCAGTGTTAACCGTATGCTGACCGCAGAGTGCTACAAGCAGAGAATGGAGAAGGGCTTAAGCTTTTTAGAGTTCAACTACATGATCATGCAGAGCTTTGACTTCCTGACCTTATACCAGAAATACGGCTGCAACATGCAGTTCGGTGGTGATGATCAGTGGAGCAACATGTTAGGAGGCACCGAGCTGATCCGCAGAAAGCTGGGTAAGGATGCTTATGCCATGACCATCACCCTGCTGTTAAATTCCGAGGGTAAGAAGATGGGTAAGACCCAGAAGGGTGCCGTATGGCTGGATCCCAACAAGACCACTCCCTTCGAGTTCTACCAGTACTGGAGAAACGTAGCAGATGCCGATGTTCTGAAGTGCCTGCGAATGCTGACCTTCCTGCCCTTAGAGCAGATCGATGAGATGGACAAATGGGAAGGCAGCCAGCTGAATCAGGCGAAGGAGATTCTGGCATACGAACTGACCAATCTCGTACATGGCGAAGAAGAAGCAAAAAAGGCACAGGAGAGTGCAAGAGCACTGTTTACCGGTGGCAATGCTGCAGAGATGCCTACCAGCGAGCTGACAGAGGCTGATTTTGTGGATGGTAAGATCGATATTCTCGGTGTTCTGGTAAAATCCGGTTTGTCTGCATCCCGCAGTGAAGCAAGACGTGCTGTAGAACAGGGCGGTGTTGTCGTAGCAGATGAGAAAGTTACCGATGTAAAGACTACTTACGCTCCCGAGCAGTTTGATGGAGAGGGCCTGGTAGTCCGCAGAGGTAAGAAGAACTTCAAGAGAGTCGTTATGAGCAAATAAATACAGGATCATACAGACAGGATTTTCCGTGAAAATTACGGAGGGTCCTGTTTTTATTTTACAGGCAAATCTCCTTTGGAGAACCGTAGAATTGATACATGCCTATTTTATTCTGGACGAAACTGAGACTTGAACGGATATAGTTGATCATTTTCTGCAAAAAACAGTTACTTTCTGCAAAAGATATTGTTTGTAATGAAAAAAATATTACTATTTAGATAAAGAGATATATAAATATTAAAGTGTTTTGCAAAAAGTCATGAGTAGGCGGATGTGTTGCAGAGTTTATTTATGCAGAGGGATATTCTACGGAGCATACAAGACAATTAATTTCTATTGCTGATAATGACGATACTATACAAAATATTTCTTATGATGAAGAGGGAAATATTGATGAAATTGATATTTATAAGTATACGCCATACACATGTGAC
>OHWC01000680.1_pt1 | contig 17195 bp, 14 predicted proteins | sample 1579541 | NCBI WGS metagenome assembly OHWC01 (sample SAMEA3882551, study PRJEB24775) | human gut metagenome | biome: human-associated habitat; feature: intestine environment; material: feces | place: Netherlands | collected 2009/2010
TTTTTTGCGGCTGCGCAGCATCATCAGAAGTTCATTTTCGATGCAGCGGCAGGCGTAGGTGGCAAGCCGGGCTTTTTTGTCCGGGTTAAAGGTGGAAACTGCTTTGATAAGGCCGATGGTTCCGATGGACAGAAGATCTTCTGTATCGTCCTCCAGATGCTGATATTTTTTTATGACATGAGCGACCAGACGGAGATTGCGCTCGATCAGAATATGACGGGCCTCATTGTCACCGTCTGCACTGCGTCTCAGAAGCTCGGATTCCTCTTTTGGAGTAAGAGGCGGAGGAAAGGATTTCAATACGATTACCTCAAAATAGAGTTACTAACATTGTATGTAAAAGTGAAATGTTCTGTGCTTTTCCATTCGGGTTATTTTGCGCTTGTGGTACGTCTGAAAATGCGTTATAATGAGCGTTGAATCATGTAGTAGCAGATATGTTTTACAAAAGAAATGAGATTACGAGAGAAAAGGAAAAAATTATGGGAATAAGGACAAGATTAGCGGTACTTGCCTGTAAGACATCCAATGCAGTCCTGCGGCGGATGGGACGAGGCGGAACGAACCTGCCGGGCAAGATCGCATTAAAAATTGACAAAGATATTTTAAAGGAATTATCACGTGGGGTGAAGGTTACGGTAGTGACCGGAACCAATGGAAAGACGACCACGTCCCGTATGATCGAGCAGGCATTTGAAGAAGCCGGATATAAGTACTTCGCAAATAAATCCGGTGCCAATCTTCTGACCGGGATCATTACGGTGTTTGCACAGCACTGCAGTCTTTCTGGCAAGTGTTCCTACACACACGCACTGATCGAGTGCGATGAGGCAGCGTTCCGCAAGACCAGTGAGATGCTGCCGGTAGAGTGTCTGGTAGTCAACAATATTTTCCGTGACCAGTTGGACAGATATGGGGAGATCACCCACACGTTGAATGCAATCCGCGAAGGAATTACCCACGTGCCGGATGCAACCCTGTGCCTGAACGCGGACTGTTCATTGACGTCATCTCTTGCAGATGATGTACCGAATAAGGTTGTATGGTTCGGGGTGGATGTGCCGATTTACAAAGAGACAGCGTTTGAATTGTCTGATGCAGTGTACTGTATTCATTGTAAGACAGAATATGAATACGATTACAGAACTTACAGCCATCTTGGCGGTTTCCGCTGTCCGAAATGTGGATATCACCGGCAGACACCGCAGGTTGGCGTGACGCAGGTAGTGCGTACCGGAGCAGATTCTTCGGATATCGTGTTAAATGCATTCGGGCATAGCCATGATGTGCACATTAATCTTCCGGGAGGTTACAATATTTACAATGCGGCAGCCTGTGTTGCGACTGCGGAGATTGTTGGAATCGATGAAGACACAGCAGTTGATGCACTCAGCAGATTTGAGTGTGGTTTCGGACGTGCGGAACAGTTTGAACTTGGCAAGTCTAAAGCACGTATGATGCTTGTCAAGAACCCGGCAGGGTACAATCAGGTCATCAACCAGATCTCTAATGATGAGGAAGAGTGCAAGATTGCGTTCCTTCTGAACGACCGTTATGCAGATGGAACCGATATCAGTTGGATCTGGGATGTGGATTTTGAAGCACTTGCCCGCCAGAGCGCACGCTTTACCCGTATTCTGGTATCCGGAGTCCGTGCAGATGATATGGCGCTCCGCCTGAAATATGCAGGATTTGACACTGGACGGATTGAAGTGATCCGCGACTATGAGAACCTTTTAGAAGCAATCGGAGCGGATGAGACACCGACATTTATTATGCCGACTTATACCGCTATGTTTGATCTGCGCGGCGAGATCAGCAAGCATACTGATATCAAGGCATTTTACGAATAAGGAGGGAATTATGGAACTGAATATCTGTCATCTCTATCCGGACATCCTTAATCTGTATGGAGACCGGGGCAATATCATCACAATGAAACGTCGTATGGAGGATCGGGGAATCAAGGTCAATGTAGAAGGCTGCTCGATCGGAGAAACTCTGGATGCAAACCGCTATGATATCTTCTTCATTGGCGGAGGTCAGGATTTTGAACAGGAAGTCCTTCTGAAAGACCTGGGGACCGGAAAAGCAGCAGAGATCCGCGCGGCTGTGGAAGATGAAAAGACCTTCCTTGCAATCTGCGGAGGCTATCAGATGCTTGGCCAGTATTATAAGACCTGGGATGGTGTCCAGCTCGATTTTACCGGCGCGATCAACATTCATACCGTTGGATCAAAAGAGCGTATGATCGGCAATTATATGTTTGAGACCCTCCCGGAGAGCAGTGGAGCTGTCGTAGTTGGCTTTGAAAATCATTCCGGCAAGACCTACCTGGGTGAAGGCGTATCACCACTCGGCAAAATGCTCAAAGGTTACGGCAACAACGGAGAAGACCAAACCGAAGGAGCCCGCTACAAAAATGTCTTCGGAACCTATTCGCACGGCTCCCTTTTACCAAAGAACCCGGTACTCTGCGATTTTATATTACAAACTGCCCTAGAACGCAAATACGGTCAAATAGAACCACTTGCGCCACTGGAAGACACCCTGGAATTAAACGCCAACGAATACATGAAACAAAGATTAAGCAAATAATGCTTATTTAGAAAATGCCACTGCACACAGGGTTCCATCCCACCTGTGCAGTGGCATTTTGTCCCATCTATGATACAGCAAGGCAAAACTTTGCCAGTAAAGTACGGCGGTCGTCGTGGGAAAATCATCTCTTTCGATTCACTTATTGTGCAATGGAGAGAAGACTCAAAAATTGTGGAAGCCATTGCTGACACAATTTTCGCTTTCAGAGGCTTCTCGGAATGGTTTGCACAACGGAAGTGAAATAAAATCATTTGTACATTCTGCGTCAATCCCTCAATCCATAAAATTTTTGCGCTACCCACCCTCAATGTAATAAACTTAGAACTTCCATTTTAAACCCAGGTATGATATACTAAATCCAGGTATGCGAAAGTATCTTAAAAACCAAGAGACAGGAGCAAAGACAGATGAAAAGAGTTCTTTTAAAATTAAGCGGAGAAGCACTTGCAGGAGACAAAAAGACAGGTTTTGATGAGGCAACATGCATTGGCGTTGCAAAGCAGGTAAAGCAGATCGTAGATCAGGGAATCCAGGTTGCAATCGTAACCGGAGGCGGTAATTTCTGGAGAGGAAGAACCAGTGAGACGATCGACCGTACAAAAGCAGATCAGATCGGTATGCTTGCAACGGTTATGAATTGTATTTATGTATCCGAGATTTTCCGTTCCGTAGGAATGAAGACAAATGTGTTGACACCATTTGAGTGCGGCTCTTTTACAAAATTATTTTCCAAAGACCGTGCCAATAAATATTTTGAAAAAGGAATGGTTGTATTTTTTGCAGGAGGAACCGGTCATCCGTACTTCTCTACAGATACAGCAACCGTTTTGCGGGCTATTGAAATCGAGGCAGATGTAATTCTGCTGGCAAAAGCCATTGACGGGGTATACGACAGTGATCCGAAGACAAATCCGGATGCAAAACGTTACGATGAAGTAAGCATTCAGGAAGTCATTGACAAACAGCTGGCGGTTGTGGATCTGACAGCATCCATCCTGAGCATGGAGAACAAAATGCCGATGTATGTGTTTGGATTAAACGAAGAAAACAGCATTGTAAAAGCAATCAGCGGTGACTTTAACGGAACAAAAGTAACCGTATAAGTATTAGAAGAATAGAGCAGTATTCCGGGAAATATAATACAGAAAATATAACAGAAGGTAAAAAAGAATATATCTGGAGGATTAAAATATGGCAAACGAGACAATCAAACCTTATGAGACAAAGATGAAGAAATCTTACAACAATTTACTGGATGAATACACTTCTATCCGTGCAGGCCGTGCAAACCCGCATGTTCTGGATCAGCTTCGTGTAGATTATTACGGTGCACCGACAGCTATCCAGCAGGTTGCAAACGTATCTGTACCGGAAGCACGCATGATCATGATCCAGCCATGGGAAGCATCTATGGTGAAAGCAATCGAGAAAGCAATTATGACATCCGACATTGGCATCAACCCGACTAACGATGGCAAATGCATCCGTCTGGTATTTCCGGAACTGACAGAGGAGAGACGTAAAGACCTTGCGAAAGATGTCAAGAAAAAAGGCGAGGCTGCCAAAGTTGCTGTTCGGAACATTCGTCGTGATGCAAATGATGCATTAAAGAAAATGGGTAAAGGCGGCGATGTTTCTGAGGATGAGATTAAAGATCTGGAAGAGCAGGTTCAGAAACTGACAGATAAATTTATCGCTGAGATTGATGGTGCGATCGCTGAGAAAACAAAAGAAATCATGACTGTATAAGCAGAATATAACAGACTGAGATGAGAGGATGGGGACATGGCGCAGGCTATGTCCTTTTCTGAGAAAGGGGAAAAAATGGAACTTTCACAGTTAAAGATACCAACACATGTTTCAATCATTATGGATGGAAATGGACGCTGGGCGAAATCCAAGGGTATGCCCCGGACTTATGGACATTCCAAAGGAGCAGATGTACTTATGGATATCTGTGAGGATGCGGATGCACTTGGAATTAAATATCTGACCGTGTATGCATTTTCCACGGAGAACTGGAGCCGTCCGGAAACAGAAGTAAAAACGCTGATGTTTTTGTTTCGCAAATATATCAAAATCTGCTATGGGAAGGCAATGAGTAATAATACCCGTGTGCGTGTCATCGGAGATAAGACCGGACTGGCAGAGGATCTCCGGGAGAGCATCCGTGTATTGGAGGAAGATACTGCGAAAAATACCGGTCTGCAGTTCCAAATCGCCATTAACTATGGCAGCAGGGATGAGATGCTGCGCGGTATGCGTCGGATGATGCAGGACTATAAAGAAGGAAAGTTTGCACTGGAGGATGTGGATGAATCACACTTTTCCAGCTATCTGGATACTGACGGAATTCCTGATCCGGATCTGATGATCCGTACCAGCGGAGAACAGAGATTGTCTAATTATCTGATGTGGCAGCATGCGTACAGTGAATTTTACTTTACGGATGTGCCGTGGCCGAAGTTTGATAAAGCAGAACTGGTGAAGGCACTGGAGGCTTATACCAGCCGTGATCGCCGTTATGGAAAAGTAAAAGCATAAAAGGGATTTCTAAGAAAATACCTGAACATAAGAGAGGAAAAAAATATGTTTAAGACAAGACTGTTGAGTGGTATCGTGCTGGTACTGCTGGCGTTGTTATTTATTATTCACGGCGGCTATCTGCTGCTGACAGTACTGGGCATAATCTCACTGATCGGACTGTTTGAACTGTACCGTGTATTCGGTATTGAGAAAAGTGTACCGGGTATCGTCGGATATGTGGCTGCCATTGTATATTATCTGAATCTGGTATTTGATTTTATACCGGATAGTATGATGTTTGTGATGGCACTGCTGATCGTGTGCATGTGTGTATTTGTATTTGGCTATCCGAAGTTTCATGCAAACCAGATCATTGCAGCTTTTTTCGGAGTATTCTATGTGGCAGTAATGCTGTCCTGCATTTATGAGACACGCTCTCTGGAAGGCGGAAAGTACCTCGTATGGTTGATTTTCCTTTGTTCCTGGGGCTGCGATACCTGTGCATACTGCGTGGGTATGTTGTTCGGAAAACATAAGATGGCACCTGTGTTAAGTCCTAAAAAATCAGTGGAAGGTGCTGTAGGTGGTGTAATAGGAGCTGCACTGCTGACGATTATTTACGGATTTCTTTTCCGGGGTTCTATGGATGTGGATGTGCCATATATTTTTATGATGGCGGGTATCTGTGCGGCAGGCGCGCTGATCTCAATGGTTGGCGATCTGGCAGCATCTGCTATCAAACGTAATTTTGAAATCAAAGATTACGGAAAGCTGATTCCGGGTCATGGAGGTATCCTGGACCGTTTTGACAGTGTGATCTTTACCGCACCGATTATTTTTTATCTGACCGGTAATCTGTTGCAGCTTGCCATTTAACTACTAACTTTCATGGAAGGAAATATAAATATGAAATATATAGCGATTCTGGGTTCTACCGGTTCAATCGGTACTCAGACACTGGAGGTTGTGCGTGCACAGCAGGATATCAAAGTAACTGCTTTATCAGCCGGTGATAATATCAATCTGCTGGAACAGCAGATTCGTGAATTCAGACCGGCTCTCGCAGCGGTAAAGACAGAAGAAAAAGCGAAGGAGCTGGCATTGCGGATCAGCGATCTGAATATCCCTGTTCTGTCCGGTATGGACGGACTGATGGCAGTAGCCTGTGAAAAAAAAGCAGAAGTGCTTGTGACAGCCATTGTAGGCATGCTTGGGATCCGTCCGACCATTGCCGCAATTGAAGCCGGCAAGGATATTGCTTTGGCAAATAAAGAGACGCTTGTGACAGCCGGACATATCATTATGCCATTGGCAAAAAAATGTGGTGTCCGTATTCTTCCGGTGGACAGTGAACATAGTGCAATTTTCCAATCTCTGAATGGAGAGAAAGAACATGGAAATAAGATTGATAAGATTCTGCTGACTGCGTCCGGTGGACCGTTTCGCGGAATGAGCAGAGAAGAGCTTTCACAGGTGCGTCTGGAAGACGCCCTGAAGCATCCGAACTGGGTGATGGGAAGAAAGATTACGATTGATTCCGCTACTTTGGTAAACAAAGGTCTGGAAGTTATGGAGGCAAAGTGGCTGTTTGATGTGGAACTTGACCAGATTCAGGTAGTCGTGCATCCGCAGAGCGTGATCCATTCCATGGTGCAGTATGAAGATGGTGCCATCATTGCACAGCTTGGCACACCGGATATGAAGCTTCCGATCCAGTATGCACTGTATTATCCGGAACGACGGTTCCTGCGGGGGATGCGTCTTGATTTTTACAAACTGGGGCAGATGACATTTGAAGCACCGGATATGGAGACCTTCGAAGGACTGAAATTTGCTTTGGAGGCAATGCGGCGCGGTGGCAATATCCCGACGGTATTTAATGCAGCCAACGAGAAAGCAGTGGCAATGTTTTTGGAACGCAGAATCGCATTTTTGGATATTCCGGATATTATCGCATCTGCAATGGAGGAAATTGCATATATCAAACATCCGTCGGTAGACGAGATTCTGGCAACGGAGGCAGCGGTATATGAATGGATAGAAAGCAGGTGGTAGGGTGATCATAAAATATATCATAGCGATCTTGCTGTTCAGTGCAATTATTCTGTTCCATGAGCTGGGACATTTTCTGCTGGCAAAAGCCAACGGTATCCGGGTGAATGAGTTTTCACTGGGACTTGGTCCGACCATTGTCGGTTTTACAAAGGGAGAGACAAAATATTCCATTAAGCTGTTGCCCTTTGGCGGCGCCTGTATGATGGAGGGGGAGGACAGTCAGAGTAATGATGACCGTTCTTTTCAGAAAAAATCGGTCTGGGCGCGCATCAGCGTGGTTGCTGCCGGACCGGTGTTTAATTTTATCATGGCATTTGTACTGGCAGTGATCATTCTCGGAAATATCGGAATTTCCGCACCGATAGTGGCACAGGTGGAAGACGGATACGGTGCACAGGCAGCAGGACTGCAGGCCGGTGATGAGATTATAAAAATGAATCATAAGCACATTCATTTTTTTAAGGAAATCAGCATGTATACCCTGTTTCACGCCGGGGAGACTGTGGAAGTGACTTATGAGAGAAACGGGGAGCGCAATACCGTGGAAGTTCAGGCGACCTACGATGAAGAACAGGGTCGTTACCGTTACGGTATCTATGGCTCCGGAGAGTATACCAAATTCGGTCCGTTAAAGACGCTGCAATACAGTGTGTATGAAGTAAAATACTGGATCCAGTATACGGTGGGAAGTCTGAAAATGCTTCTGACCCATCAGGTCAGCGTTAATGATCTGTCCGGTCCGGTGGGAATTGTAAAAACCATCGGGGATACTTATGACATGAGTAAATCAGACGGTGTTTTTTATGTCTGGATGAACTTATTGAATCTGGCACTGTTACTGTCTGCAAATCTTGGGGTTATGAACCTTCTTCCGATTCCGGCGCTGGATGGCGGTCGTCTGGTATTTCTGGTGATCGAGGCAATCCGAGGAAAGAGGGTCAGCGAGGACAAAGAAGGCATGGTACATTTTATTGGCTTGTTGTGTCTGTTTGGTCTGATGATCCTGATTATGTTTAATGATATTCGAAAACTGATACCATGATAGTGGATAGGAATGTTCTGTGGATCTGTTTTGAAAAACAGGTACAGCAGGGCTTTCTTATCATTTAAGAGGAGAAAAAAATGGCAGAGAGAAAATCTACAAGAGAAGTACGAATTGGTGATGTGGTCATTGGAGGCAATCATCCTATTGCGATTCAGTCTATGACAAATACGAAGACACAGGACGTGGAAGCGACTGTGGCACAGATTTTGCAGTTGGAGCGTGCAGGATGTCAGATCATTCGCAGTACCGTTCCTGACATGGAAGCTGCAAAAGCACTTCAGGAGATCAAAAAACAGATTCATATTCCACTTGTTGCGGACATACATTTTGATTACAGACTTGCCATTGCAGCCATGGAAAACGGTGCGGACAAGATTCGTATCAATCCGGGCAACATTGGTTCTGCTGAGCGTGTCAAAGCAGTGGTAGATTGTGCCAGAGAGCGTAATATCCCAATCCGTGTCGGTGTAAACAGTGGTTCGCTGGAAAAAGAACTGGTAGAGAAATATCATGGTGTGACAGCAGAAGGAATCGTAGAGAGTGCACTGGATAAAGTGAAAATGATTGAGGATTTTGGCTATGATAATCTGGTTATCAGCATCAAATCCTCAGATGTTATGATGTGTGTGAAAGCACATGAACTGATTTCAAAACAGACGGATTATCCGCTGCATGTGGGAATCACGGAGTCTGGAACAATCATCAGCGGAAATATCAAATCCTCCATCGGTCTGGCACTGATCCTAAATCAGGGGATTGGCGATACAATCCGTGTATCTCTGACCGGAGATCCGGTGGAAGAAATCAAATCAGCCAAGTTGATTCTGAAAACACTGGGGCTGAGAAACGGTGGTATAGAGATTGTTTCTTGTCCGACCTGTGGACGTACCAGTCTGGATCTGATCAGTCTGGCAAATAAAGTAGAAACCATGGTGGCAGAATTTCCACTGAATATAAAAGTGGCTGTAATGGGCTGCGTGGTAAACGGACCCGGGGAAGCGAAAGAAGCGGATCTTGGTATCTGCGGTGGAAAACAGGAAGGTCTGATCATCCGTCGCGGAGAAGTGATAAAAAAAGTACCGGAAGCAGAGTTGCTGGAGGCACTGCGACAGGAACTGATCAATTGGAGTGAATAGATAAATGGCAAAAAGCTTTTTTGAAGTATTTCCACAGTTAAAACTGGATACGGATCTGCATGGCATGCTGGATGATGCCACAGTTTCAAAAGTTTCCACAACGAGACAGAGAAACTCTTTGCGTATCTACCTTGGATGCGGCAGACTTTTGCCAAAAGAAAAAATATATTTTCTGGAAAGTGAACTGAAACGACAGCTGTTTCCACATCATACGATGAATATCAAGATCATTGAACATTTTCAGCTGTCTGAACAGTATACACTGAAAAATCTGCTGGATGTGTACTGGAGCAGTATTCTGACAGAATTTCATCGATACAGTCTGCTGGAGTATAACCTGCTGCGTCAAGCAAAAGTAGATGTGGTGGAGGAAAACACATTGCGTATCAGTCTGGAAGATTCTGTACTGGCGCATCAGAAAGAAGAAGAAATCTATCACATTCTGGAAAAAATATTCAATGAACGATGTAATCTGTCCGTGCAGATTCAGATGGAGTTTCATGAGAAAAAAGAATCCAAATACCGGAAAAATGCAGATCTCAAGATGCAGAATGAAGTGGAAAATGTCATTCGTCTGTCCAGTTTTGGTGCAAAACGTCATTCTGAAGGAGAATATCTGGAGAGTGAGGAAGCAGGTGCATCGGAAGTACCATGGGAGACCGGGGAGACTGCTGCAAAGCCTGCGAAGAAAGCAGCTCCGGCAAAGAAGACGGAAGCTCCGGCGGCCAAAAAGGAAGCCGTGTCAGCAGGAAAGAAGTCTGCAAAACAGGAAGAACACGGTGGTTTCCGAAAGAATTTTGGCGGCAGCCGGGATTTCCGGGAGCGGGGTTCTTTTAAACGTTCTGACAATCCGGATGTGATATTTGGCCGTGATTTCGAAGAAGAGACGATTCGCATTGAACAGATTATGGGCGAGATGGGAGAAGTTGTTATCCGTGGACAGATTCTGTCTATGGACGAGCGTCCGATCCGTGGAGAGAAAACTATTTTAATGTTTTCTATTACAGATTTTACCGACACGATCATGGTAAAAATGTTCTGCAAGGATGAATATCTCAAGGAAATCAAAGACGGAGGGATTGCGAAAGGTGCATTTCTGAAAATCAAAGGTGTGACAACAATTGACCGGTTTGACAGCGAACTGACCATCGGTTCTGTCATCGGTATCAAGAAGATTCCGTCCTTTGTGTCTACCCGTATGGATACCAGTCCGGTGAAACGTGTGGAACTGCATTGCCATACGAAGATGAGCGATATGGATGGTGTATCTGATGTCAAAGATATCATCAAACGTGCCATGAAATGGGGACACAAAGCACTTGCTATCACCGATCACGGAGATGTACAGGCTTTTCCGGATGCAAACCACGCAATTGGAAAGGATGATGATTTTAAAATCATTTATGGTATGGAAGCCTATCTGGTGGACGATCTGAAAGGGCTGGTAGAAAACCCGATGGGGCAGAGCTTTGCAGATAGTTTTGTTGTATTTGATCTGGAAACAACAGGATTCAGTGCAGCCAAAAATAAAATTATTGAGATTGGTGCTGTAAAAGTGGTAAATGGTTCCATTACAGAACGTTTTTCTACTTTTGTCAATCCAAAAGTACCAATTCCATATGAGATTGAGCAGCTGACTCATATCACGGACGATATGGTACTGGATGCGCCGATGATTCATGAGATTTTGCCGCAATTTATGGAATTCTGCCAGAATGCTGTTATGGTGGCACATAATGCTGATTTTGATATGAGTTTTATTAGGCATAACTGTGATCTGTTAGGTCTGGAATGTGAAAAAACTGTACTGGATACGGTAGCTTTAGCCCGTGTTCTGCTGCCTTCGCTGAATCGATTTAAGTTAAATACAATCGCAAAAGCACTGAACATTTCCCTGGAAAATCATCATCGTGCGGTAGATGATGCTGCCTGTACAGCAGAGATATTTATAAAATTTGTGGAAATGCTGCGGGAACGAGGCATAGAAACTATGGAAAATCTGGAACAGATGGAAAGCTATACGGAGGAGAGTATCCGAAAGCTGCCAAGTTACCATGCCATTATGCTGGCGCAGAATGATATTGGTCGAGTAAATCTGTATCGTCTGGTATCGGATTCCCATATCAAATATTATAACCGCCGGCCGAAAATTCCAAAAAGCGAATTTATGAAATATCGGGAAGGAATTCTGCTTGGTTCTGCCTGTGAGGCGGGAGAGTTGTATCGTACGTTGTTGCGTGGAAGTACGCAGGAAGAAGTGGCACGAATCGTACAGTTCTATGATTATCTGGAAATTCAGCCACTGGGAAACAATGCGTTTATGCTGCGCAGTGATAAGGAACCGATAGAATCGGAAGAAGATCTGAAGGATATAAACCGGCAGATTGTAGAACTGGGGGAGCAGTTTAATAAACTTGTGGTAGCAACCTGTGATGTACACTTTCTGGATCCGGAAGATTCCATATATCGCAGTATCATTATGGCAGGCAAGGGCTTTGATGATGCAGATCAGCAGGCCCCGCTTTTTCTTCGTACAACAGAGGAAATGTTGAAAGAATTTGAATATCTGGGCAGTGAAAAAGCGGAAGAAGTAGTCATTGAAAATACAAATAAGATTGCAAATATGTGTGAGAAAATCTCACCGGTCAGACCGGATAAGTGTCCGCCCGTTATTGAAAATTCGGATGGCATGCTGCGTGAAATCTGTTACACAAGAGCTCATGAGATTTATGGCGAAGAACTTCCGCCGGTGGTAGTTGAGCGGTTGGAACGTGAATTGAATTCCATTATATCCAATGGATTTGCCGTTATGTACATCATTGCACAGAAACTGGTGTGGAAATCAAATGAGGATGGGTATCTGGTAGGTTCACGAGGATCCGTAGGATCGTCCTTTGTAGCAACCATGGCAGGAATCACGGAAGTAAATCCGCTGAGCCCGCATTATATCTGCAGCAACTGTCATTATGTGGATTTTGATTCAGAACTTGTAAAAGGCTATGCCGGAAAAGCCGGATGTGATATGCCGGACCGTAACTGTCCGCACTGTGGTCAGAAGCTGATGAAGGAAGGCTTTGATATCCCATTCGAGACTTTCCTTGGATTCAAGGGAAACAAAGAGCCGGATATCGACCTGAATTTCTCGGGCGATTATCAGAGTAAAGCACACAAGTATACAGAGGTTATTTTCGGTGACGGTCAGACATTTCGTGCAGGAACGATTGGAACGCTTGCGGATAAAACGGCATTCGGATATGTGAAGCATTATTATGAGGAACGTGGTGTTCCCAAACGGAATTGTGAGATCGACCGGATCGTGCAGGGCTGTGTCGGTGTGCGTCGTACTACCGGTCAGCATCCGGGTGGAATCATTGTGCTTCCGCTAGGGGAAAATATTTATTCCTTTACACCGGTGCAGCATCCAGCCAACGATATGACGACAGATATTATCACGACGCATTTTGATTACCATTCCATTGACCACAACTTGTTGAAACTTGATATTCTCGGACACGATGATCCGACCATGATCCGTATGCTTCAGGATCTGACTGGTGTGGATCCGCAGACGATCCCGCTGGACAGCCCGGAAGTCATGTCTTTATTCCAGAATACTTCAGCCCTTGGCATTGAGCCGGAAGATATTGGTGGCTGTAAGCTTGGAGCTCTTGGAATCCCGGAGTTTGGTACTGATTTCGCGATGCAGATGCTGATCGATACCAAACCGCAGGCATTTTCGGATCTGGTCCGAATCGCAGGACTGTCGCATGGAACAGACGTATGGCTTGGAAATGCCCAGACGCTGATTCAGGAAGGAAAAGCAACCATTTCTACGGCAATCTGTACGAGAGATGATATTATGACGTATTTGATCGGTAAAGGGCTGGACAGTGAAGAAGCATTTACGATTATGGAGCGTGTACGAAAAGGTGCCGTTGCCAATGGAAAATGTAAAGAATGGCCGGAATATAAACAGGATATGCTGGATCACGGTGTGCCGGACTGGTATGTGTGGTCCTGTGAAAAAATCAAATATATGTTCCCGAAAGCCCATGCGGCGGCTTATGTTATGATGGCGTGGCGTATTGCCTGGTGCAAAGTATTTTATCCACTTGCTTATTATGCGGCATTTTTCAGTATCCGTGCCACATCTTTTAACTATGAACTGATGTGTCAGGGGAAAGAACGTTTGGAACATCATATGCATGAATATGAACGGCGGAAGGATGATCTGTCCAAAAAGGAACAGGATACTTACAAAGACATGCGTATCGTACAGGAAATGTACGCCCGTGGATTTGAATTTTTACCAATTGACCTGTATCGGGCAAAAGCACATCATTTTCAGATCATTGATGATAAACTGATGCCATCGATCAGTACCATTGACGGTCTGGGAGATAAGGCAGCCGACGCAGTGGTGGAAGCGGCAAAGGATGGAAAATTCCTTTCAAGAGATGATTTTCGTCAACGTACAAAAGTAAGTAAGACAGTTATTGATAAGATGGTAGAGCTGGGAATCCTGTCAGATCTTCCGGAATCCAATCAGCTGTCGCTATTTGACCTGTAAGAATGCCGAGGGCATTCTTGAATTTAGTGAAAATACGGATGAACGTAAGGAGTAAGACAGATGAAAGATTTACTGGATATTCGAAATGAGATTGATGGCATTGATCGTCAGATTGTAGAATTGTTTGAAAATCGTATGATACTGACGACTCAGGTGGCGGAATACAAGATTTCCACCGGGAAAGCAGTGTTTGATAAGGAACGCGAGGTATCAAAACTGGATTCTGTGGCAGAACTGGCACATTCTGAGTTTAACAGTCATGGCGTCAGAGAGTTGTTCGAGCATATCATGTCTGTCAGCAGAAAACGACAGTATCAGCTTCTGACAGAGCATGGAAAATTTGCGCCAACTGGTTTTGTAGAGGTGAAGGAACTTGACTTCACCCATGCGGCAGCAGCATTTATTCCGGCTTCCGAAGACGCGGCAAAAAGTTATTTTCCGGAAGAATGTGGTCTGCAGAAATGCACGGACTGGCGGGAAGCCTGTGATGTATTACAGCGGGAAGAAGTTAATTTTGCGTTTCTTCCAATGCCGGATCCGGCCTCAGGCTATGTGTCTGCCAATTACAATCTGGTAGCAGAGTATGGGTTTTACATTCTGGAAGAATACGAGACAAGCCCGCAGCCAAAAGACCGCTATCTGCTGATTTCCAAAGACCGTGTTACTTTGAGTGGTGCGGATAAGATCAGCATCTGTTTTGAGGCACCGGATGCCTGTGGTTCCCTGTATCATCTGATGTCTCATCTGACTTACAACAATCTGAATATGAACCGGATTGAGTCCATTGTTATTTCCAGAGATCCGTTGGATTATCGTTTCTTTATGGATCTCAGTGGTAATCTGAATGACAGTGCCATCAAAAATGCAGTGCTTGGTCTGCGGGATGAAGCCCGGAATTTTAAAATTTTGGGAAATTACAGATAGTAACAAAACGGAAACTATGATACAATTATGTTAATAAAGGGGAAATGTTCTGAAAATTACTTATGAAGAAACACCTTTTGGGAAACGGAATATGGATCATAGGAGGCAGTCATATGGAAAAAAAGATATTCTTTATTGATTTTGACGGAACTTTAATGAGAGATGATAAAACGATTTCAGATAAAAATCGGGAAGCACTGCGGAATGCAGTGGATCAGGGGCATTATATCGCCCTTGCGACCGGCCGGGCTGTCAGCAGCGGACGGAGAATTGCAAAAGAACTTGGATTAACACGACCGGGCTGCTACCTGGTAGCATACAATGGCGGAACCATTTACGATTTTTCTGCAGATTGTATCCTGAGCAACAAGCGTCTGCCAATCGAGTATGCTGAGTATCTGTTGCGGGAAGCGACAGAAGCAGGTATACATATTCAGACCTATTCCGATACGCAGGTGCTTGCGGCAGAACGAAGTAAAGAACTTGATTTCTATACGAAAAAGACCGGAATGCCATGCAGGATTACCGGAAATCTGAACAGTATGCTGTATGAGGAACCGCCTAAAATGCTTCTGATCGATCTGGAGCATAAAGAACGGCTGGAAGCATTTCAGCAGGCACATGCAGAGTGGGAGAAAGGAAAGTGCAGCAGCTTTTTCTCCTGCAAAGAATATCTGGAGTATTGTCCGCTTGGAGCGAATAAAGGATACGGTGTAGCGTTTCTGTGTGATTTCCTTGGAGTGCCGATAGAACATGCGGTGGCCATCGGGGATGAGGAGAATGATATCAGTATGATCCGAAATGCCGGTGTGGGAGTGGCTATGAAAAATGCGGTGCAGAGCGTGAAAGATGCTGCAGATTATGTCACAGAGCACGATAATAACGAAGACGGCGTGGCAGAGGTGATTGAAAAGTTCTCCCCTGATATTCAAGTCGAACGCATGTGAGACTTGGTGCGTGATTCTGGTCAGCGTAAGCTGACATATTCTTCTCAGAATCACTGCACTCTACACTTCGCATGTCACTTTGTAAAAGAAGTTCTCATAGCTTCCAGAAATTCATGCGGCACGGACATCGTTCCCTTTCCGGTGCCAAGATGAATATATGGCTTATTTGCACCATGAAAATCAGAACCGCCGGAGAGCAGCAGATGATATTTTTCTGCCATTGCCCGGAAATCTTTTTCATCGGAACCCTGGTTGCAGGAATATACTGCCTCAATGCCGTTCAGACCTGCAGCCACAAGTTCTTCGATCATGGCGGTCAGCTCTGCACGCTTCATTTTATAAAGGCATGGATGTGCGAGAATTGCCAGTCCGCCGGCCTGATGGATCAGAGCCACTGCCTGCATCGGTGTGATTTTATAGCGGTCCACATAGCATTTGCAACCGTCGCCGATGTATTTGTCAAACACGGTTTTCAGATCTTTTACCTGTCCGGAATCCACCAGATATCTTGCAATGTGTGGACGTGCCACCACGGTATCCGGATTCAGACGATACAGATCTTCTGCGGTGATCCGGAATCCCTCTTCCTGAAGTTTTTCTATCATTTTCAGATTGCGGTTGTCCCGGTTATCACGGAATTTTGCAAGTTCTGCCTGAAGTTCGGTATTGGCAGGATCGATAAAGAGTCCGACGACATGGATTTCTGTTTCGTTGTATTCTGTGGAAAGTTCCACACCCGGGATAACTTCGAGCCCGGAGGCTTCGCCGGCAGCAAGTGCTTCGGAAATACCGTCAACGGTATCATGGTCGGTTAGCGCAAAAGCGGAGAGACCGCATCGTTTTGCTTCTGCAACGAGTTCTGTCGGGGTAAAAGTACCGTCAGAAGCAGTGGAGTGTACATGTAAATCAATGGTTTTATTCATAGGAAACATGTCCTTTCTTTATAAGATTAAGGTGTCAAAACACCTAAATGTTGATAGATAATTTTTTCGAAATATCCAAAGATATATGTGGAAAATTATTTCAAAAGTAGTATAATAAAAAAGTAAAATCTATGCAAGAAGGAATATGGGAACCGGATTTGTACTATATTTTACTTTATGGAATGGCGTGTGTGGACTGTAATATTTATTTGTAAAAACAGATTAAAAATATTGCAAAAACCGGTTGACGCTGAAAAAAAAGTATGGTATAGTATCAGAGTTGTTGAAGACAAAGTAGAGTATCCACTCTCACCTCGGCGCAAGTGGGCGACCGGCGGTTATGATTCAAATACATTTGATTTGATTGTGGATAGTCTGCCTATCCACTTTTTTTATGTGGAAGCATGAAAAATTATTTTGGAGGTGCAATACCATTAGCGAGTTAATGATTAATGAACAGATCAGAGA
>OHWC01000683.1_pt1 | contig 17132 bp, 14 predicted proteins | sample 1579541 | NCBI WGS metagenome assembly OHWC01 (sample SAMEA3882551, study PRJEB24775) | human gut metagenome | biome: human-associated habitat; feature: intestine environment; material: feces | place: Netherlands | collected 2009/2010
ATCCTTTATCATATCAGCTGCCAGATCCGGCCGGATACCCACACAGATTCCCACAAAGAAATGACCTTCAAAGTCGATTTCTTCCGCCTCAAACAACTGATACAATTCATCATTTTCAAATCCCTGTCCATCATTGATTTCCCGGAATAGCTGATACATCTCATCATCTTCTTCTTTGAAAATTTCAATGGTATTCTGTTCTTCCAGCTTTTGAATTGCCTTGCGCACCGCATCCTCCAGATCCTTGCGCGCAACAGGTTTCAACAGATAATCAACGGCTCCGCTCTGCAGGGCTTCTTTTGCATAGGTAAATTCCTGATATCCACTGATAAAAATAAACTTTGCATGCATATCCGCTTCATTGCACCACCGAAGTATATCAAGCCCCGTTCGATGCGGCATCATAATATCGGTGATTACGATATCAGGATCAGTTTCTTCCATTACTTCTTTCAACTGTTGTCCATCCCGTGCTTCCCCCACAAGATGGACATCCATATTTGTCCAGTCTACCAGTTTCTTTAACCCCTGTAAAATAACTCCCTCGTCATCCGCGATCACTGCTTTCCACATCTTCAGGTTCCTCCCAGATCGGCAAACGGTAGGTCACGATCGTTCCCACACCCTGAAAACTCTCGATTCCGAAACCATATTCTTTGCCGCAATTCAGCTTTATTCTGTCATAAACATTTTTCATTCCAACACTCAGGCGACCGTTCGCATCTGTTTTTCCGATTTCCGGATTATCCAGTGTCTCCTGCATAATTCGGACCTGTTCCTCCTCCATGCCGACACCGTCATCCATCACGACAATCTCCAGATAATCTTCTTTTCGTTCCACACGGATAGCAACCGTACCTTCTCCATTCTTCTCCCGCAAACCGTGACGGATCGCATTCTCTACCACCGGTTGAAGCAGCAGCTTTGGAATATACAGCTGTGCATCTTCATCAGACACCTGGATGCTTAGCCGGATTCTTCCTTCATAACGGACTTTCATAATAACGAAATATTCCCGCAGTGCCTGCAATTCATCCCGTAGCACGATACAGTCGGTATGTTCTCCCATCACATACCGAAGCTGATGTGCCAGGCATTCCAGCAATTCTGCTGTCTTTTCGTCATTTTTTTCCAGTGCCGTCATACGGATCACATCCAGTGTATTGTACAGATAGTGTGGTTGGATCTGCATCTTCAAAGCGTTCAGTTCTGCATCTTTCTGGCAGATTCTGGCTACATATACCTGATTGATGTAATCATTCAGGCGCTCCACCATCTTGTTGAATCCATCTGCGATGATTTCCATTTCATCATGGGAATTAATCTCCAGACGCACATCCATCTGTCCATTCTCTACCTGCTTCATAGCCTCCTGCACCTTCCGGACCGGTTCAGTCATCCTGTTCGAAAATATAATATACAAAAGTATCAGGAAGATACAGGAAAACAGTAAAATGACCACCATCATGGTACGGTTGCTGAAATAATATCCCATAGCTTCCGCATCGTTCAGTTTCAGCACTGCATACTCGTCCGTATCCATGATTCTGGCATAAAAAATCCAGTTTCCATCAATCTTTTCATAACCCTCCGATCCTTTCAGCTGAGCCATCGCCTTTTCTCCCAGCGGATTTCTGCCATCCAGATAATCCTTCCGGTCCTGGCTGTATACATAATGTTTTTCTTTTGGATTACATATATAAAGATTTCCCTTTTCCAGACCAATCTTATCGACCAGATTTTCCAGCACATTCACATTGATATCCACGAATAATGTGCCAAGTGGGGTACTATATGCACGGTTTATGGAGGTAGTATCCATATAATTGCGCACAAGTACAAAAATAAAATCATCCGAGTTGATACAGATATTACTTTCTTCCGTTGTCCTGAGTACACGCAAATCACGCATCTCGTCCTGTGAGATAATTCTCATTTGCGTATAATAGTCTGCATCATTTCGTAACGTTTTTTCCTGATTATAATATACACTGTATATTTTACCATTGCTGTCAACAAAACGGGTAGATGCAATATGTTTACTCTTAGACATTACTTCTTTCAAAGCTTCATCTACGTCTAAAGAACGTTCCCCGTCTGTGAGATTACTGTTTTTCAACACAGCTGCAAGACTTTCCCCATCGTCCGTCTCATAATTATACAGTTCCGCCATGGCTGCGTCTGCAGATTCCATAATATCTTCCACATTTCTGGCAAAATATCCGTTGATCTGTGCATAATTTCGAATCATGGTTTCCCTGATATTATCTGTAAATCTGGAAAAGAACAGCAGACTGATCAGGAACAATGGAATCACACCAAACAACAAGTATGCCACCGTCAGTTTTCCAAAAGTCGTGTCTGTTATCTTCCTTTTCATTGATTCGCCTCCTGACTGGCCTCACAGGAATCCCACAGCTGCTGGATATGCTGTGCCGCATCAGTTACGGACACTTCACTCTTCAATTCACTGCGTAACAGAAGCAGCATGCCTTTTTCAAAATCTACCGGTGTATCTTCATTACCAATATAGGTTGCGATCTGCTTGTCACTACTTCGGAACGCACGCTCCGTTTCTTCCTGAAAAGGAACTCCGGCGGTAGCAATCCATTCTTTAGTCAATGGAAAACTACAGATTGCCTCACAGGTCAGTGTATAATTCTGTTCGGAATAAAAATATTTCAGAAATGTCATTGCCGCATCATACTTGTCAGGATTTTCCTCACATTCCTTTGTCACAGACCAGAACGTATCCAGATTATCACTGGCATAGGTCACACCGTTTGCACCCGGCACATAAAACCAGCCTAATTCCATGGAAGTGTTCAATTTCTGAATGGCAAATGAAGTCCATGGACCGGTATACATCATGGCAATCTCTCCCTCCGCCATTCTATACGGCAGATTTCCATCTCTGGTCATCTGCCAGTCATCGTTAACATATCCCGCATCAAACAGATTTTTCAGATCGGCAAGCATCTGTATCACTTCCGCATCTGTCCAGGAAACCACTCCCTCCGAGCATTGACTGAGCCACTCCGGATTCTTCGACAGCACATCCGTGCGAAAGAAATGATTTACCCAATATTCCATATGCCACAGATCGCTGCCGCCCACACCGATGGGATCAATGCCTTTGCTTTTCAGTGTTTTACAGATATTCAAAAAATCCTGATACGTCTGCGGAACACTCAGGCCATATCGTTCAAAAATTTCTTTGTTATAAATAATTCCGGAGGTAGATTCCACCGCGCCTACCGCGTAAGTTTTTCCGCCTACATCATAGGTATACTTAACCAGATTTTTCACCTCATCTGAGATTTCTCCCAGTGTGTCACTGTTAGCATAAGGCTCCGGGGTCTTCAGCTGCACAATGTCTCCCAGTTCATTCCGCGCAATTTTTTTGATCAGGATATCCTCGTACACTTTGTCCTCATAGTTTACTTCATAGTTAACCTTGATATTCGGATACTTTTTCTCAAAATTTCGCACTGTCGCCTCAATGGCTGAATTCCACTGTGCATTCTGATAGGCATAAACCAGTTCAATCTCAACCTGGTTTTCATCCTCTCCGGCGGATTTTGTCCTTCCCTTGTTGCGGATGTTGTCATAGAACAGAGATCCACACAAGATCACAAGCAACGATACCAAAATAATGATACTGATGATCAATAATCCTCGTTTGCGTCCATTTATCATTTCTTTTCCTCAATCTCTACCAATCTCAACTTGTCACTTTATCCCATTTTACCACTTTTTCAGTGCCCACAATACTACTTTTTGCCGATACATACGATGAAAAGCGGTTCCCCGCAGATTGCGGGGCACCGCTTAAATTTTACAACTCTCAAAAAACAAACTTCTACTGATTATTTACCCTGGATAAACTCAAGCAGAACACCGTTGCAGTCACGTACAAACATAACCGCCTCGCCATCCATACGAACCTCATGTGCGATATCAACACCGTTCTCTACAAAACCTGCTTTCAGTGCATCCATGTCATCTGTTGCAAATGCAATATGTTTTGTTCCAACCGTCTGGAGATCTGTATTCGGTGTCAGACGATCTTCCGGAATTTTTTTCGGCTCATCATACTCGAATAACTCAATCTGAAATCCATCTTTCTCGATGAACACGATTTTTGCTTTCAGTGGCGGTACATATCCGTCATTTTTTACTACCTCAAAACCAAGGTTCTTTTTGTACCACGCAAGAGACTCTTCCATGTTGTAAACACTGATTCCTGCATGCAATACTTTTTTTACGTTTGTTGTCATTTCATCCACCTCATATTTTTTTGTAATGCTTCCGTACCCTCCACAAAACTTATCGGAGTGCAAAGCACGGAGCAATCCACGCAATCAGGATTTGGTTGTTTTAAAATCCAAATCATATTACTTTAGTATACTATATCTCTACTGGTTTGACCAGTATAAATGCTATATTTTCTTATGCTGTAACAACTAATTTTCCGCCGCTTGCCAGTGCAAATTCGCCAGCCTCAGCACCTTTTGCTGTAATTGTCACACCGGCCGGTGCATCAATCTGTGCAGGCTCTACATCTGTCACAAATACAACATCAGAATCTGCTGTTGCAACCCATTTACTTCCTTTGTCAAATGCAACATTTGCATGCTGGATTGCACCTGTCAGCTGTGTACTGTTGAGCATTACCCACATTTCTCTCGTGGTATCTTCGTGGAGCAGATCACCTTTGACATCCATGTCTGTCATAACAACATTTACACCAAATACATCTTTCGTAACTTTTGTTGCGCATGGATCATCATTTACAATGGTGTGAACCAGAATACCTTTGTCGGAAGAAATATTTACATCACAAAGATCCAGCATCATGTTGTGGCTCTTAACCAGTACACACTCTTTCTTCGTGTGGATGTCTCCGCCTGTAACTGTGATATCCGCAACTTCTTCCTGCCAGCCGTTTACACAGTGAGTCAGTGCAAAATAGGAACCACACTCTGCGGTACAGTCATTAAATGTCATATCGGAATTTCCTGCAACAATGGCTGCCATGCAGGACATATCAAAGTTACAGTCATTGAAGTAATCGTGGCATCCCGGATCGGAGTATGCACCGTAACCGCTCTTGGTACAAACAATATCACAATCATTTGCCTCCAGGTATACATATCCTTCGGAAGACTCCGTGGACAGAGCAGCCCATCCGTCACAGATGATTTTTGAATTGTAGAAGTAACTGGAGGAATTGGACATGGTACAATGTGTACGTGTATTTCCATCCATCTCCAGTGCTGGTGGCGGAGTGGACATTAATGCATCCGGTCTCTCAATATCGTCACCATATGGAATACCGTGTGCGCAGATTACGGAATCGTATACTTTCAATACAGAACCTTCCTCTGCAGCTGTTGCATAACGGGTTCTTCCGTTTGTATCGATCACTGCATTTTTGATGGTCAGTTTTGCATTGTATTTTGCTGATGCACCACTGGCCGGTCCACCGATCCCTTGTCCGTCTCCGGCAAGGCTGATGTAAGCAGTATCAACTGTTACGTCTGTGCCTGCGCCCTCTGCATAGATAGCACCTTCGGTTCCTTCGTATGCTACGACTTTCAGATTCTCCACCTTGTTATCAGATACTTTTCCGCCATATACTACGGATGGATTGGAAGTAGTCTCGTCATATTTTCCATCTTTAATATGTACGGCTGCTACTGCGTCATCTGCCGGTGCAAACCAGTTGATCTTCGGTTTACCCGGATTTAATACAGCATTCACACCCTCAATAATATCTGCCATGGTCAGCATGTTTTTGCATTCTTCCCGTGCCGGTTTATTTTTCTGCACGCCTTTGATTTTTACCAGTTCCATACCATTTCTCCTTTTCTTCCACGTCAGTGGATAGTCATTATATTTTCTGTTTCTAATATCAACTTGTTTTTCTTATTACTCTTTCCGATTCACGCATACTCCCAGTATCTTACTAGGTTTTTCCTGTTTTTGAAAAATGACCCCTGCACATATATGCAGAAGTCATTTTTCCATAGGTTCATAGGTTTAGGCAATATAGGTAATCATATATATTGTTCCGTATGTTTAATATGTATGATTATAAATCTTGTTTATTATTTTTTATTAGTCAGCGTACATACGATCTGCTGCGTTGGCATCTTTCATCTTTAACATCGGAATCATAGAGATAAGACCAATGATAATGATTGCAATCAGGATACCGTAAGCCATTGTAGCTTTACCAGACTGGATTAATACTGTCATCATCATAGCTGCTACAGCTGATGGTACTAACTGGATAGCCATGATAATACGGTTTGCTGACTGATATTCTTTACGTCCATATACATAAGATGTGATACAAGGATGCATTGTCGGAACACCACCTGTCATGCAGGCAACACCGAATCCCCAACCAATCATGAGACCAGTAGATGTACCATCCTGAAGCATCAGGCAGATTACCGGAATAAACTCGCAAAGTCCTAAGATGATAGAAGCTTTAACGGAACCGAATTTGTCATCAAGGAAACCGAATACATAAGACATCGGAATACCAAGTACGGCACCAACACCAAGCCATTTAACAGCCTGACCTACCCACAGGTCCGGACCACCAAGTGTAATGTAACGGATAGCCATGGAGCCCATGCATGCATTGATAATAAACTGGAATGCACCAAAGGATACAATCAGTAACCAAGCTTTTTTCTGTTTCAGGACCTGACCAACTGTGAGGTTAACCTCATCATTTGACTCAGATTTCGGAGCATGATCTGCACCATCCGGGTAAAGACCAGCTTCTTCCGGTGTATCTTTTATACCAAAACCAACTATTAAGCAGATGATAACGATCAGAACAGCAATTCCGATGTAGAACGGTCTGTAATCGCCACCAAAGTTGTTTTTGATGACATTTGTCATAACACCAGTACCAACTACAGAGAAGATTGGAGAACCCATTGTTACGATACCCATAATCTGTCCACGGAATTTGATAAACCAGTTCGCTACGAGCATGAAACCTGCCATCTGAAGAATCATACATCCACATCTTACAACAAATAATGAGATAAAAAACAATACATAGTTACCGGATGCTGCACCACCGTTGCAGTCAAGTCCGTTTGCAGCTGCAATGCCAAGTGTTGCAATTGCTGTAATGATCATAACAACGATCAGAGGTTTCTTAACTCCAAACTTGATGAATAATGTACCATAAAGGAATGTTAAAATGATACAAATAAAGTTACCAACAGTCATCGGAAGCTGTGTGGAAGAAGCTTTCCATCCGCCGCCTTTTTCTGTAATGAATGCCTGAATAATATTGATCTGGTCATTCTGAAGTCCTGAATACAGGAACATGAATACGATTCCGAGAATACATAACAGAACTGCATATCCCAAGAATTTTTTGTTTTTAGCCATTTTTCAATTTTCCTCCTTTTATCACGATAAGTCCCATTTGCCTGAGCCACTCTTGATGCTTGTATTTTGCCACATCTCTGACCTGTCTTAAAGGCAACTTTTTGTGAAAAAAGTGCTGTTTTTTTAGATTTTATTTATAAAGTTTATACTTTTTTTATTTTTCCCAGCAGATCAGTCCGCCTGTCATATCCGGATTTACATGTGGGAATACATAATCAGCATATGCTTCCGGAATCTGTTTGTATGAAAACTCGTGGCTGATCAACGGAGTGATATCGAGTTTGCCATATTTGATCAGATTTAAGAATACCTGAATATCCTCATCACTCGTCCAGCAGTCAGAGTTCACATAACGATTCAGTTTTTTGCCCATTACCGGCGGCCAAGCGCCCTCGATCAACAGATCTGCTCTTCTTAATTTATATGGTTTGGAGTTTACATATGTACCGATCAGGCTTGCACCTTTCTGCATGATCGGATCATCGATCGGCGGCATAGCCTCACCGTGTACCTGTGAAATCATAACGACACGTCCACGCTCGGAAACAAGTTCAGCTGCCTGCATTAACGGTCCTCTTGCGCCGGTTGCCTCGAAAATAACCGGAAGTCCGCCGCGGTTTAATTTTGCAACTTCACGTTCCAGTCCATCCGGATCTTCTTTTGAGTTGATGACAACATCTGCTCCCATTTTCTTTGCTGCTTCCAGGCGGTTGTTATCCAGATCAGTTACGATAACCGGAACAGCACCTGCAATTCTTGCACACTGTGCTGTGATCGCTCCTACAAATCCCTGTCCGAGAACTGCACACGGCTCACCAAGCTGTAAATTAGAACGGCGGAGTGCATACATTCCTGTATGGCCAAGGTTCCAGAATGCTGCCTGTTTTAAGTCAACGCCTTCCGGACAAAGTGTACAGTTTAATTCAGATGTTACGACATACTGCGCATGCTCTACGGTTGCTACTACATGATCGCCAACTTTTAAGTCCTCCACACCTTCACCAACCTCAATAACTTCTGCTGCCATCGCATATCCGATACTTGTTGGAAGCGGTACGATATGTTCACCAAGAAGTCCGTTCTCTGTTCCCGGACTCATTGCGCTGTATTTTGCTTTCAGTAATACCTCTCCTTTACCCGGTGCCGGAATCTCTTTCTCCTTTAAGACTACTTTCCCCGGCTGAGCCTCTGCATAGATAGTTTTCATATTAATTTCCCCTCCTGTTTTTATGCGGATTATTTTTATGCCAGAAACGATAGTTTCTGCATAAAAAAAGCCGCTGCCTATGAAATTTATTATCTTGATGCGATAATTATTTCATAAGCAACGACTTATCTCAATGTCGTTTTCTGTGAAAAACAGGACGTTTTTTGTGATATTAATTTCCAGTTTAATGATAGGTAAAATAGTGGTTTCTGGTGTTACAACATATTTTTCTTTCTTAAGATCAGCAGGATCAAAATACAGATTACCAAAGTTCCGATACAGATAATTCCGAATCCATAAGGAGTATCAGACAATGGCATCCATTTCCCACTGACGTTCATTCCGTACAATCCGGAAATAATCGTCGGAATCGCCATAACCAGAGTGATTGACGTCAGATATTTCATGACATTATTCAAGCGGTTATTGATAACTGAGGATACCAGTTCACGGGTACCATTGATGATATCACGATAGATCATTGTCATCTCAATCGCCTGCTTGTTCTCGATAATGACATCATCCAGCAGTTCCGTATCTTCCGGATACTGTTCCAGTCGTTTATATCTGGACAGACGTTCCAGCACAACACCATTTGCTCTTAAGGATGTGGCGAAATATACCAGGGTCGATTCCAGTTCATGCAAGTTTACAAGATCTTCATCCTCGGTATTTCCGCCGATATTTTCCTCAATATCCGTTCTCTTTTTATCAATGATACGCAGTGTACTCTGATACATTGCTGAAGTACGGAACAGAATCTGATATACAAAACGCATTTTTTTCTTTGTGGAAAATTCACGCACTCTGCGTTCAATAAAATGCTGCAGGATCGGTGTCTCCTCGGTGCACACTGTGATAATACATTCCTGTGTCAGAAGGATACCCAGCGGGATTGTGGTATAGTTCTTGGATTCATGACGGATCTCCATCGCCGGAATATCCACCAGGATCAGTGTATAACCATCCTCAAGTTCAATACGGGAACTCTCTTCCTCATCCAGTGCGGCACGGACATCTACCATATCAATATCATATTTTTCCGCGACTTCCTGACTCTCCTCCATGGTTGGATTTGTCATCATAATCCAGACTCCCGGATCCATCTCTTCTACTTCATGAAGGACACGGTTGTCCGTTTTATACACGGTCATCATATGTGCCACACCTGCCTCTCTGATATATTCAAGATTTGTCTGCAAATCTTGCTGCGAACTGAACATCTGCAAATCTGATATTTTCCGCTGTTCAGTTCTGCAATCCTTACGGAGTATTCTTTTGCTTTGAAGAAGTAAAAGAATGCCTTAAAACTTATTGTACCAAGTTTTAAGGCATTTTGGTAGTGCTGAACGTAATTTTTACCAGTCTTTTTCACATTCTTTTCCTTTTTTATAAGGAAATGCACTGATTTTTACTTCTTTTTTCTATTCTTCCGGTGTACCCATTGCAATTTTCTCCGGTGTGATCGGAAGTTCACGCACCCAGATACCTGTTGCATTGGCAACCGCATGTGCCAATGCCGGAGATGGTGTGTTGATAACAATCTCTCCGATGGATTTTGCGCCAAACGGGCCGGTCTGTTCATAACTGCTCTCGAACTCAACCCGGAGTCTGCACACATCCACACGAGCTGGAATCTTATACTGCATCAGGGAATTGTTCATCATTCTTCCGTAGTCCGTATACTGTACATTCTCATACAATGCCATGCCGATACCCTGTCCGAGACCGCCTTCTACCTGAACTCTTGCCAGATTCGGGTTCAGCGGAGTACCGCAGTCAACTACAGCCACATAATCGATCAGTTCCAGTTCACCGGTTTCTTTATCAATTTCCACTTCTGCCATTCCGACCATAAACGGTGGCGGAGAAACCGGCGAATAATGGCTCTCCGTTACCTGAAGTGCATGGTTATTTGCACACATGGAATGCACACCGATTTCCGCTGTTGTCACGGTTTTTCCTGTGGAAATACAGCTTACATGGTCTCCTTCAAAACGGGTATCGTCCACGTTGCACTCCAACATCTGAGCAGCTGTCTGCTTCATCTCTTCGATCAGATGAAGTGCTGTCTTTTCCACGGCTTTACCGGTAACGTATGCCGTACTGGATGCGTAAGATCCGGAATCGTAAGGTGAGGTATCGGTATCTGCACCGGATACTGCGATCCTGTCCGTATCACATTCCAGACATTCCGCTGCCACCTGCGCCAGTGTCGTATCACATCCGGTTCCCATATCAGCAGCACCGATAGAGAGCAGATATGTTCCATCTTCGTTCAGCTTAATGGTCGCAGATCCTACATCCACATTGGAAATACCGGATCCCTGCATGGACATGGCCATACCGACGCCTCGCACTTTTCCGTTGCCCATATCCCGGCAAGGGAACTTCTCTTTCCACCCGATCATCTCTGCCGCGCGTTCCAGACAACGATCCAGCGCACAACTGTTGTTTGGCTCACCATAATAAGCAGGCATGATATCGCCTTCCCGCACCATATTTATCTCACGCAGCTTCACCGGATCCATATGCAGTTTCTGCGCCAGTTCGTTCACCGCTGATTCGAGTGCAAACTGACCCTGTGTCGCACCATATCCACGATATGCTCCTGCAGACATTACATTGGTATACACAACATCGTAATCAAAACGGAATGCCTCTGCTTTTGCATAAAGCGGAATGGATTTGTGTCCGCTTAATCCTACCGTTGTCGGTCCATGCTCACCGTAAGCACCGGTATTTGACAGTGTATACATATCAATCGCACGGATGGTTCCGTCCTTCATGGCACCTACTTTTACATGCACTTCCATCTCATGCCGGGGAGAGGATGCAATCTGGGATTCCTCCCTGGTAAAAATGATTTTGGACGGTTTCTTTGTCATCCAGGTTACAAATGCCGGATACACTTCAGAAACTGCGGTCTGTTTTGCTCCAAACCCACCGCCCACACGCGGTTTTGACACACGGATCTGAGACTTCGGAATACCAAGAGCATTTGATACAATTCTTCGCACATGGAATACAATCTGTGTGGAACTGAAAATATTCAGTCTGCCATAGGCATCCACAGAACAGTAAGTACGGAATGTCTCCATCATCGCCTGCTGATCTGCGACAGTATGATAAGTATGCTCCACAATGGTATCACATTCTGCCATCACACCGTCCACATCGCCTTCTTCCGATCTGGCTGTGGCGCAGAGATTCCGTTTATTGTCCGCGCCAACCGGACAGAGTGATCTCCAGTTATCCTCCGGATGAATCAGGATTTCATTATCTTTTGCCACATGAAAATCCAGAATTGCCGGAAGCACTTCATATTTCACTTTGATCAGACGCATGGCTTTTTCCACGCAGGCTTCATCCTCACCGGCAATGATTGCCACCGGATCACCCATAAAACGTACATGCCGGTCCAGGATCAGACGATCATAAGGTGTCGCTTCCGGATAGGTCTGTCCCGCTGTGGTAAAACGCTGCTGCGGAACATCTTCCCAGGTATAGATTGCTTCAATCCCCGGTACTTTTTCCGCTGCAGTCTTATTGATTTCTTTTATGATTGCATTGGCATGGGGACTGCGCAGTAATTTGACGATCAGACAGTCCTTCGGAACCAGATCGTCCATAAAAACCGGTTTTCCTGTCACCAGCGCCATGGCATCTTTTTTTCGAATTGGCTGATTTACTGCTTTCATCTGCTGCCTCCATTCTTTTTGTATTCCAGAAAAGCTTTGATTCCACGCATCTGTCCTTCATATCCGGAACATCTGCAAAGATTTCCTGCTAAATATTCTTTGATTTCTTCATCAGAAGGATCCGGATTTTCCCGGAATAATGCAATGGCATTCATAATCATTCCCGGATTGCAGAACCCACACTGCTCTGCCCCCTGATCTGCAATAAATGCACCAAATTCTTCGGCCTCTTTCTGAAGTCCTTCTAAAGTATCTACTTTACATCCGTTTACCCGTGCCACCAGCATGGAACAGGAAAGTACCGGTTTATCATTTACGAATACAGTACAAAGTCCACAGTTAGATGTCTCACAGCCACGCTTTACACTGTAACAACCATGGTCACGCACAAAGTCAATAAGTAATGTATCCGGTTTTACAAGTGCTTCCACTTTTTTTCCATTTAATGTAATTGTCACAACCATCTTACTGCACCTCCTCTGTCACGGTCAGCAGCGCACGACGGATCAGCACCTTGGCAAGATGTGTCCGATATGCAGCACTGGCACGCATGTTATCCTGCGTTGGAATCTGAGCCGCAAGTTCGTCTGCGATTTTTGCAGCTGCATCTGCACGATTCTGTGCAAGATCTGCATTCTGTGTCTCTGATAACGTCAGCAGCATCGCTTTCTGTGGTCTCGCACCTACAGCGACTCTGATTCCTCTTTCATCCCGACAGACAGCACAGGTTAATACTGGAAAATCTGTTTTTGTATTTCTCTGGGACAGATAAACACATTTACCCGGTGTCTTTTTTACGATCAGGCGAATCAGTACATCATTATCTCTTGGAAGATTCACAAAATCTGCCAGAGACAGAATTCCACTGTGATGCAGTTCCACATAGGTATCCATTGCCAGGAAGCAGGTCAGTACATCCGAAAAACCAAATCTTCCGAAAATACTTCCTCCCACAGTGGCCAGATTTCGAAACTGTACACCTACAATATGACGTACACTCTCGCGCACTGCTCCGTCGCTCCACTGATTCAGTCCTTCATGTAGCTCCAGCTGTCGTAAGGATGTCATACACCCGATGGAAAACTGTGTCTCATCTTCCTCGATCGTATCAAGACCAAGACCCGACAGATCTATCGCAGTCTGTATTCTGTGATCTCCCATTTTCATCCAGAGCATTCCACCAATGATCTGATTGGTGCGCTTCTGATTCAGTTCAAATGCCTGTTCCAGACTTTCTGCCTTCACATACTCTTTGATTTCCAGCATTCATGTTCTCCTTTTTTTACAATGATTTCAAAGTTTTCTTTCATACAAAGCTTTATTCATCCCCTATTTTGCTGCAAATATAATCTTCGCTTTTACACAGGGATTTTTATCTCAGTCGAGAAGACTCCCACTTCTGCAAGTGGTGAGTAAAAACAAGTCTTTCTCAGTGGGAGTACAATCTCCGACTGAGATAAACGCTCCGCGTGGATGTGCAGTGATTCTGAGAAGAATATGTCAGCTTTCGCTGACCAGAATCACGCACCAAGTCTCACGTGCGTTCGACTTGAATTTATCGCATCTTAACAATATCACTAACATCAGATGCGTTTTTTACAGATATCATTCAGACAGCATTTATCGCAATACGGCTGTGTCCGTGCAGTACAGACTTCTCGCCCGTGCAATACAAGACGATGGCAGAAATCGCTGCCTTCCTCCGGTGGAATGATCTTCCACAATTCCATCTCAACTTTTTTCGGCTCCTTAATGCCATCCACCAATCCCATGCGGTTCACCAGACGAATGCAGTGGGTATCTGTCACGATGGCAGGTTGCCCAAACACATCTCCCATGATCAGATTGGCGCTTTTTCGTCCCACACCCGGAAGTTTCAGCAAGGCGTTAAAATCCTTCGGCACTTTTCCATCAAACTCGTCCCGGAGCATCTTCATGCAGGCACTGATATCTCTGGCTTTGCTCTTGCCAAGTCCACAGGGACGGACAATCTCCTCGATATCTGCCACATCAGCATCCGCCAGTGCTTCCACGCCTGGGTATTTTTCAAATAACGTCGGAACGATCATATTGACTCTCGCATCCGTACATTGCGCCGCCAGCCGGACACTGACCAACAGTTTCCAGGCCTGATCATAATCCAATGTACAGTCTGCATCCGGATATTCTGTTTTCAGACGATTGATGATTTCAAGCGCCCGTTGCTTTTTGGTCATATTTTTCCTCGCAATCTTTTCTATTTATCCGTCAAATAGCTGCATGATACTGCCTGCAAGCAGTCGTATCTTTTTCTGTTTCTACTTTTATAATAAATGCGGCTTCTACGTTCTTCGAACTCTCGAATCCGCAACACACATTCGCATTCCGGGCTATCTCCCTACATGCTCATGTGTGTTTATCCGTCAAATAGCTGCATGATACTGCCTGCAAGCAGTCGTATCATGCAGCTATTGACAGATTTATTATAGCATATATTTTCTCAATGCTGTTGTAATCTCTTCGATTCTCTGTTCTGCGATCTCGCGCACAGTCATTCCTTTTAAACTCTCGATATAGCCAAGTTCCTGACGATACAGCCAGTTTTTCTGTGCGTCGTTCAACTCCTGATAATGGTTTGCTTCCACCCAGTCATTGTATGCCAAAGGAGCCGGATAACCAAGTTTCTCATCCAGCAATTCCTTCAGATCGATCTCATCTGCACGCTCCAGCATGCCGTTCCAGAATTCCAGCACTTCCTCTACATGCTCATGGATTTCGTAACGACGTGCGCCACCATCATAGATGATGCATTTCTCAAATAACGGATTGCACATGGAAAGTGTCTGACGTCTGAATTCCGGCGCAATGATACCACCTTTCCAGTAGAAATCGACATCCGGAAGGTTGATGCCGGATACACCTTTATCCTGGTAAGTTGCAAAAATACCTTCATAAAATACTGTAATAAATCCCTCAAAATCCGGCCAGTATTCACGGATTTCCTCGGTCAGGCGTTCTAAAATCTCAATGCCTTTTGTCCCACCGATCGTAAAGATGATAATATTGCGCAGTTTTGCTCCGTGTGCGCGGTAAAAATCAGTCACATATCGCAGACAATGGATCAATGTCTCTCCGGTAGCAATGATATCACCGATCAACAAGGTACTTCCAGGCACCATCGTCAGCTTGCTGTATTTAATCTCAAGACCGGCAATCTCATCTTCATGGAACACACGCTCACTGGACAGAAAACTGATGTCATGCACACGGATATGCTCACGATAGCAGCTCTCCTCCAGCGGATAGTTTAACGCACCACGCAGAATAGACAGAATGTTGGCGGTTGTCACCTTCTTCTGTTCTTTGAAATAATACAACATCTGGGAAGTGGACGGAATCAGACAATAATAAGTCTCATATCCAACGATCTCCGGATTATTTAATAATTTCCGTGTCTCCGCTTCTGACACAATATAATATTCATTTTTAAAGTCTCCGCCCTCCAGTTGATAGCAGGATACGCCCTGATCTACAAATGTTGGGACAATCTGTACATTCTTCCAGTTCATCCTTCGTCTCTCCTGTTTTTTGCATATAGATTTATTATACAATGATTCGACAAATCCTGCCATGAAATTTTTTACAGAATCTCGGCTTTATTCATATACAAAATGCACAACGAAGCCGCCGGTTGCTTCTTATTCCCAACTATGGTTCTTTGCCGTGCATTCTGTTTTTTCATAAAAGTATCTTCCATGGACTGCAACATCTGAATGCATAAAGAAAAAGCCGGCAGCTACAACAGAATTTCCTCTGTCGTAATTGTCGGCTTTTCACTGCATATTCCCGGTTTCTTATTTCTTTCCAAAATGGAAGAAACCTTTCTTTTCTTTTTTCTCATAAGGTTTCGATTCATAAGATAATACTTTATATCCAATATCTTTTACCTGTTTTTTCACCCATGGAATATCAAGTTCTGCATCGCTAATGATGACGGTCTCTCCGGCACTTGCTGAAGAAGAGACTTTATTTACTTTAAAATTGTTGCGGATGACTTCATTCATATGAGCTTCACACATGCTGCATGACATACCATCAATTTTTAATACAGTTTTTACCATACTGATTCCTTCTTTCTCAAATGATGATTTTTCAATCAACATCATTGTATACCCCTGCGGGGTACTCTGTCAATCACTTCAGTTAGTATACGCTACTGCACTATTGATGTTTTTTTCTCAATATATTCTGCAACCATTTCGTAACAGCCTATATTTTCTTCATCATGTATATCCAATGCGCGATAGATTTTCTATAACTTGGTAGTCCACTGGCTCATATTCCAGATTTCGTCTACCACATCCTGATAAAATTCCGGCTCATGGCAAATCAGCAGGATACTTCCGCGATACTCCTGCAATGCAGTCTTTAACGCATCCTTTGCATCCACATCCAGATGGTTGGTCGGCTCATCCAGAAGCAGGAAATTCGTATCACGGTTCAGCAATTTGCACAGACGCACTTTCGCCTGCTCACCACCGCTTAACACACGCACCTGGCTTTCAATGTGCTTCGTTGTCAGTCCACATTTTGCCAGAGCGGAACGCACTTCATACTGGGAAAATGATGGAAACTCTTCCCAGATTTCTTCGATACAGCTGTTGCGGTTATCCGGGCTTACTTCCTGTTCAAAATAACCAAGCTGCAGTTTTTCGCCCAGTTCACATTCACCGGAAATAGATGGTATCAATCCCAAAATACTCGTAAAGCGGACATTCGCAATCCGCTTTCGCTACTTGCTCATGAACGCAGTCGCT
>OHWC01000696.1_pt1 | contig 16899 bp, 20 predicted proteins | sample 1579541 | NCBI WGS metagenome assembly OHWC01 (sample SAMEA3882551, study PRJEB24775) | human gut metagenome | biome: human-associated habitat; feature: intestine environment; material: feces | place: Netherlands | collected 2009/2010
CTCCTTAAAATTTATATAAATATATTATAATGTTAAAAATATACTTATACAAGTATAAAATGTGCACAAAAAGTAGGTACTTATATAAGTATGTTTTGTGAGTAATGTGCATTGAAATTATACTTATATAAGTATATAATATAATCATAAAGAACAGGAAAACAAAATACAGGAGGACAAAAACATGATCTATAGAATTAAAGTTGAAGGAAAAGAGTACAGCGACAATTATACATTTGAGACACCAAAGGAAGGGGATATTCTGGATGAGTTGAGAACGATTGTTGAGGACATGGAAGAAGGAAATATTGACAAACTGGAAGTTGAGAGGGAGGCATAAAGTATTAAAAATAACCCGCCCCGGAGGTTACGAGGGTAGAAAGGAAAACACATGAGAATATATGAACAGGATTTGAAAGAGCTTAATATTTCGGTGGAAGAGTTTGATAACATAATTTCACATATTTATGACAAGACAGCCGAGGAGATGGTTGTACTTGCAAAAGCGATAAAAAGCGGAGCGCATGTCCTTCCAACAGTAAAAAGAGCATTTGAACGCGTTCTTGCAATGAGACAGGCAGAAAGACAGGAAGCATATAACATTTATTACAACAGATGAGTTGAAAAAAACTGAAACTATAAAAGCCGAAACGCTCCACCCTGGAGCGTCAGCCGCGGGATGATCGCCCGGCTCTGATGATGGCAGATTAAAGAATGGAGGCAGGAAAATGTTAAAAGAATTAACACTTGCAGAGTTTAAAGAGAAATTTCCACAAATCAGTACATATGGATTGGAAGATCCGTTAAATGTGTTTTTGGAAAACGGGGAGATCCTGATCGAAAGAGAATGGAACGGAGAGGAGTACATTTTGAAAAATGGTAAAACCTACCGTCCGGTATATAAGCCGCTGAATGAAGATGATTATACAGTTATCGGCTATGTAGAAAGTTAGTACAGGAGGAAAAGAAATGGAAAAGTACACCCGCGTGCAGGTTGAAATATTATTGACTGCTGATGAAAAAGCATTGCTTGAGCATTATGTGAAGGAAAATAACCGGAGATATAAAAAACGCGGAGCAACTCGAAACTGGTGGACGCTGGAGAAACTGTTACAGTGTTTATTAAGCGATATAACCTACCAGGCGGTAAAACATCGCAGTGTCCGGGCTGTCTGGCAGAAACTGTCGTGATCCTGTCCCTGCCTTGTTTACAAATTCACACAGCGGAGGCGCTTTGATGTTTAGCGTCTTCGCCACAGGGAAAAGATCCTTTCTTTTTGTTTATCAAAAAACAAAATAAAAGGATACCAGCAGACCTTAGCCGCAGGGTGGAGTTTGTGGGTAAGCTGCTGTTTATGGAATCGTTGATAACTGGGTGGAGAATGTGTGGGAAAATGGTGGGAAAGACGTTTTTCCTTTTCCATGATTTTTCCATGCATTATCCACGCGGTTATCAATGATGGAATAGCTGTTTATCCATAAAATCCACGCTGTTCCTACGGTGTTGCAAGACGGGGAGAGCGGCCGCTGTCCTGAAGGGTTTAGCACTGTGCCGGAGGGGTGTCCCGCGGCGCGCGGACGGAGTGTAAGCAGCGAAGCGGGGCGCCCCTCCGGGGCGGCGCTAAGCCCTTCAGGGCTTCTGCCGGGCGCGTAAGCGCCCGGCTTAACCCCCGGATTGTAACACGGGGGTATAAATGCGATAGGCGACTCTTAATCATGGGGGCACAAATGCCGGAAATACGGCAAAAAACGCTATAAAAACCCTAGTTTACACATTGCCTACTAAGCCCCCGAAAGTAGGCATGATGTAAACTAAGCATAAAACACAAAAAAATAGCCTGCCTGCATATGGTATTGCAGGGATCATATGTATTTTGAATTTTGAGAAAAACAAAACAAAAAAAGAATCTTTTAAGGAGGTGGAGAAGATGGCACAGACAGAAAAAAGTGTTACCGCTTATGATGTGGAAGACTGGAAAAACAAAGGTGAGGTGCAGATGTCACCGGCAGAGCGTGAAAGCTGGTTAAATGAAGGACAGCTTCTTTTAACTGATTACGCAGAAGGGATCGAACGGGAATGGGAATTGATCAAATTTTATAGTCAGCTCCTTGCGGCGGTGGCGGACTGGTGCATCGTCTTTTTAAAAGGCGCACATGGTCCGAAGTGGACGGACGGACAGGAACTTAATTATAAGCGCAGACGGATCGAATACCAGCAGGAGGAAATGATTGCACACGGCTTTTTTATTCCATCCGAGTTCGCAGATCTGCCGCCGGAGATGGATGTGAATTATATGCGTGGCAGGGAAAATATAAAGAAAAATGCAAAAGCAGCATTAAAACAGATTTTAATGGATCCGGATTATCAGTTTGTAACGGATCATGAGAGTTTTTTAGGGCGGATCCAGACAGCGTGCATGCGTGTGCGGCCGGATGAAGTGACCGGAAGAGTAAGAAAGCTGCAGGAAGCGATTGAAAACAATGATTTCCCTGGAATGCGGCGATATGCAGATTCCGATCCGGTCATTGCAGCGGCAGCCGTCTGCAGGGCAGAAATGGAACCAGCGTTAGATGATTTGAACCCGTTTTAATTGTGCTGATGCTAGGAAAGGAAAAAATGGGTTATGTGGTGGGAGCCTTATTTTCAGATGAGGCAGCAACCAAAAACAGCTTAATCATACCGGCTGTTTTGGTGGGTGGAAGAAAGAAAAAACACACAGAAGGGAGGAATGTACATATGGGTGTGAGAGTTGTGATCCCGAACATGTCAAAGACGTTCGGAGCACTGCACTATGCCGGTGAAGGGGAAGCAGTCACCTGGAACATTTGCGGGGAAGACGTAAAAGGAAATTTCTACACGTTCTTTGCAGATGCACTCCGCGGGGAAGTCGTGGAGGCTTTAGTAATCGGCGCGAACGGATCCCAGCCGTTTGAATTTGGTGAAGCGGTCGTTTTGGAAAATCCAAGCATCATTGCGAGAAATCACGAGACGCGGAGTGATGGAATGAACAGCCTGCTTTTAATGGCAGATGGCATTTACCGTGAAGCGGATGTCTGCCTGGAAGATGAACCGGATGATGGCAGCTTAGACGAACTGGTAGAAGAATACCTGATGAAACATGGGTACAGCATTGTAAACCGGGATGAATAAGAAAAGACAGATCAGAAAGACAAGTAAAAACACGTAAACAGTAGGAGGAAAATATCATGGAATTAAAAAATGTATTTATTGATGCAGAGAAATCGTTAGGAAACATCACTTTTGCCGGAGCTGGCAGGGAAAGTCAGCAGCGTATAAATGGCGGCAGACATGCAGTTATATCGAGAACTTACAGTCTCTATTCTGATGTACAGCGCGCGGATAATGTTGAGGTTATCATTCCTGGAAAGGCAGGGGTAAAGCATTTTGAATATGAGGAACCGGTAGTGCTGGTAAATCCCCGTGTGGAAATTGAAGGGTACGCGATCAATAACAAGGGTTATGTGAATTATAAAATTTATGCGGATGATATCATTTCTGTGGATGAGCTGGAAGATGCGGGAGTAAAGCAGTGATCCGGTAAAGGGAATTATGTGCAGCACAGCAAATGAAATAAAAGAGAATGATTCAAAAAGAAAAAAAATAAAGAAAAAATAGAAAGATGGAGGAATAAAATATGAGATTTCCAGAGGGATTAGTTGTTGATACAGAGAAAACATTAGGAGAATTAAAGTTTGCGGCATTGCGCAGAGAAAACTACGCGCAGGACGAGGAAGGAAATGTGACCGATGAGATAAAAAAACGTACATATGACCTGAAATGTCAGCGCCAGGGGCACACGATCACAGTCAGTATTCCACCGGAAGCCGGAGAAAAAGCGTTCCCATACAATGCAACGGTAACGCTTGTAAATCCGGTAGTAAGTGCAAGAGCGGATGCGACGTTCGGAGGAAGGGCAACGGCAGACTGGTACATCAATGCGGACGATATCGTATTGGCAGATGCTGCAGGAAAGCCTGCTGATCAGACAAAAGCTGCCGGAGCAGATGCGCCGAAAACAGCAGATCAGAACAAACCATCTGATAAGACAGCAGATAAGACCGGAACGGATGCGAAAGATGGAGGAAATAAAAAATAAATAACCGGATGGGAGAGTGGAATAGATGAACAGATTTCCAATCTGGAAAGGAAACCGCATCGGGCGTTATGATGACAGGCTGATTTTAAGGTCTGTCATTTTTTTTGCCCTGACTGTTGCAGCATTATCCGCTTTTGTGATCCGGCTGACAGAAGGAAATATCCTGCTTAGGGTATTCCTTCTCTTCCTGATCGTGGTTTTATACCTGCTGGATATGCTTTATAAATGGAAAAGCGGCAACATGACAGATATCCGCAACCGCCAGGCAATGGCGCGTATGTTATTAGAAAACCGGTGGTTTGAGACAGAGCCGTTGCAGCGTTATAGATCAGGCGGCAGAATGGAACGGATCACCTATTTTCCGGCGCTTTATTACAGAAGGAAAAACAGGCATATTTATGTGACAGTTAAGATCACCATGGGAAAATACCAGGATAAATTACTTCATCTGGAAGAGAAGTTGGAAACCGGATTAAATTGTGAACTGGTAAAAAAAGATACAAAGGATATCTGGGTCAGATATGAATTTTTAACAGGAGTGGAAAAGAGCCGGATCGGTATTCAGGATGTAAAAGCAGAAAATGGAGAACTGAATCTGATGCAGCATATCTCATGGAAATATGATAAATTGCCGCACATGTTGATTTCAGGTGATACAGGAAGTGGAAAAACGATCTTTCTTCTGATCGTGATAAAAGCATTGTTAGAATCAGGTGCAGTGCTGCATATCTGTGATCCGAAGAAAGCAGATTTATCTTTCTTATCCAGGATCATGCCGGATGTGCATTACGATACAGAAAGCATAATGGAGTGTGTGGAGGCTTTCTACGAGGGAATGGAAGCCCGTTATGATGAAATGCAGGAACATCCGGATTTCCGGATGGGTGCGAATTATGCGAAAGTCGGTTTGACGCCGCATTTTCTGATCTTTGATGAATATGTGGCATTTATGGATACGCTTGCAAAAAAAGAATGGGAAGAGGTTATGAAGCTGATCCGGATTATTATCATGAAGGGCAGACAGGCAGGATATTTTATTATTCTTGCGTGTCAGCGTCCGGATGCAAAATATCTCGGAGATGGTGTCCGCGATCAGTTCGGTTTCCGTGTTGCGCTGGGTAGTATGTCTGCAAGCGGGTACACCATGATGTTTGGCAGTATTGATAAACAATTTAAAGAAAAAGATATTGCCGGACGTGGCTATGTAAACACCGGAAACGGTGTTGTAACAGAGTTTTACGCTCCATATGTAGATCCGCGATATGATTTTTTTGAAGAGCTGTCGCGGATCTATGAGAAAAGACAGCAGGAAGGAGAAGCGTGTGATCGAATGTATGAAAACGGCAGCGAAACTGCCGGAGAGGAATGAAGAAAAGGCGATTGAAGAAAAAGAAAATAAAAAACAGACGGAACATATTTATATCAGCGGACCGATTACCGGAACATCGGATTATATGGAACGTTTTGAGAAAGCAGAAAAGGAATTAATAGAAAATGGATATTCCGTGATCAATCCGGCGAAAGTCAATGCAATGCTGCCGGAAGATGCGACGTGGGAGGAATATATAAAAGTATCATTGACGCTGCTGTCGATCTGTACCGGGGTGTACATGATGCCGGGCTGGAGGGAGAGCCGTGGTGCAGTACTTGAGTTTATGCAGGCAAGACGTAATGAAATGCAGATCTATGAGGATATCCCTGGGAGACTGCAGGACTGAATTATAAAATGGGATGGTGGCAGATGTGGAAAAGAACCAGGAGACGTTAAAAGAGATTGAGAAAAAACGCAAAGAACTGGGATTATCCCAGGTAGAACTTGCAAAACGCATTGGTTTTTCAAGAGGCTATTATAACATGCTGATACACGGGAAAAAGCCGGTCAGTGACAAGCTGGCTGACCAGCTGCAAAATGTGCTTCAGGAATACCGGAAAGAAAAAGAAAGCGGCTATGGAATGCAGACAGAAAATCTGGAGGAAGGTTTTAAATCAGCGGATGATGTATGGAATATTAAAGAAGCAGGAGAGATGACAGACGAGTATATAGAAGAAAATGAAGATTCCATTGCATTTGATCCGGTGGAATGGATTACGAACCTGGAAGCCAGACGAAAAAGCTACGGCGTATCACAAAATGAATATGTTGAAACAGCAGGAATCAGCAGGGGGTATTACGGTATGCTGCTGATTGGAAAGAAGCGGGCAACAAAAAAGCTGTTAGAGCATTTGGAAATGGTCCTTGAGATATTTAATCCGGATAAAGAAATGGAAATTTTATTTGACTATGTCCGGATCCGGTTTGCAACCACGGATGAAAGACGCGTGATCGAGGATGTCATGAACATCCGGATGCAGTACATGATTGAGGAAGCGCACAGCTTTTACGGTTACGGACGCCAGTATATCTACGGCGATATCACGGTTATGGTATCGCCGGAACATGAAAAAGGGATCCTGCTTGAACTAAAGGGCAAGGGGTGCAGACAGTTCGAAGCGTTTCTTAAGGTGCAGAAACGTACCTGGTACGATTTCTTCCGGACTGCAAGGGAGATGGGGGCAGTATTTAAGCGGATCGACATTGCGATCAATGACCGTGCTGGAATTTTAAATATCCCGGAACTTGCAGAAAAATGCCGCCGGGATGAATGTATCACGATTTTCCATAGTTTTAAGGATTACCAGTCCGGGGAGCTGATAAGGAACCGGGAAGAAGATGCGGCAAGCATGGGAAATACATTGTACCTGGGATCATTAAAAAGTGAAATTTATTTCTGTATTTATGAAAAGGACTATGAACAGTATGTAAAAAACGGCACTCCTTTAGACGAGGCAGAGACAAAGAACCGTTTTGAAATCCGGTTAAAAGATGAGCGTGCGGAATGCGCCATGGATGATCTTTTGGAAATGGAAGACGTTGCCTGTACTGCCTATTCTATCATCAATCATTATGTAAGGTTTGTAGACGCAGATCCGGAACAGGAGCGCAGAAACTGGCCGTTAAATGAACGCTGGGTATGGTTTCTAAACGGACAGTACCGGAGTATTAAGTTAACGACCAAACCGGAGGAATACACTCTTGACCGGACACTCCTCTGGCTTACAAGACAGGTCGCACCGTCTCTTAAAATGGTACAGAAGCTGGATGATCTCAGAGGCACGCGCCTGGCGAAGGATATGATCGAGGAAGCCAATCTGTCCCCGCATCATAAAAAAATCTTAAAACAACAGCAGGCGGCACTGGACGATGTTGTCACAGCAAGGCAGAAAGGAAGAAAATGGATTGATGATCTTAAGCAGGAATATATGGAATCCTGAAATTGCGGCGTCGCAATTTTTAAAGCGCAAAGCTGGATGTGTTATGGAACATGCGCCATAAAGAAGAAATAAAAAGAAAAAAGAAAAAATGTAACAGTAAACAGACGGCAGAAGCTGTCTTTTTTTATGCACAAAAATGTGCGGAAAGGAAAGAGAAAGATGAATTTTGGACAGGGAATTTATACGTGGCTCATGACGAATATACAGCCTCTGGTTTTAGGAGGGATTATTATTGTTGGTCTTGTGCTTTTATTTAAACACAAGATTGCGGAGCTGATTGTTTTTGCAATTATCGCGGTCATAGCGGTTGGTTTTGTCTTTAATCCCTCTGGGACAAAAGACACGATGTTAAAGATCTATAATGGCACGATCATCGAGGGCGGTGCTGCAGATGATGTAGAAGATGGAGGAAAATAATCTCTGATAAAAATAAGGTGCGGGGCGGGCTGCCCTGTGCCTTAGCTAAGTGAAAAAGGATGAAGAAAACCGCCGGACAGGCAGAAAGGAAAGAAAGGGAAGAAATGAAACAGGTAAAGTCATATACAAGCATCTGGAATGTTGAAAAAGTGATACATGCGGTCGGGGATGTTAATCTGCCGTTTCCGGCGACGATAACACAGATCGGGTATTTTACCGGAACGGCAGTTGTATGTCTTATGATTCACAACCTGCCGCCATTTGTGTATATAAAAAGTTTCGTTGTATGGGCTGCGATATGCGTAGGAAATGCGTATCTGATGTCAAAAAAGAGCTTTGATGGCAAAAATCCGTACCGATTTTTATGCGCGGCGTTTAATTATCTGATACGCCCAAAAGAGACTTATGCAGGAAAACGTGTGGTGTATCGTAAAAAGACGGTAAATGAATATATTACCGCAGTGAGGAGGGATATATATGTTCCCGATTAAGTACATCGAAAACAATATGATCTTAAACCAGCAGGGAGAATGGTGGGCGTATTATGAACTGATCCCGTACAACTATGCTTTTTTATCTCCGGATGAAAAGATGGCAGTACATGAACGGTTCCGTCAGATCATGACGGTAAACAGGGAAGGTAAGATGCATGCGCTCTGCATTGCATCTGAAACATCCGTAAGGGACAGGCAGGAACGCTGCAAGAGACACTTAAAGGGGGATCTTAAAGAAACAGCAGAAAAAGTGATCGACATCCAGACAGAAGGGCTGATCACTTCCATGGGTGGAATGGAAAATGAAGTTACTTACCGTTTCTTTTTAGGATTCAAGCTTATCAAAGGGGAGGAAGAGGTCAGTGTAAAGAAGATAAAAGAAGACGCTTTAGCTGTATTTACAGAGTTCATAAACAGTGTCAATCATAACCTGATGGGGGATTTTGTCAGTGTAAACAGTGCGGAGATAGAGCGGTATGTGAAACTGGAAGACTTTTTAAGGCAGCGCGTAAAAGGAAAATTTTCCTTAAGACGCTTAGAAAAGAAAGACATTGGTTACATCGTGGAGCATATCTATGGACAGCAGAAAACACCGTATTATAAATATGAGTATTCATTTCCAAAAGAAAAGCTGGAGAAAAAAACGTTAGTCCGCAAGTACGACATTCTCCGCCTGACGCGCTGTGTGCTGCAGGAGCATCAGAAACATATCCGGATGATAAGGGAAGAGGGGGAAAGCTATGCTGCATACCTGACGATCAATGCTTTAATCGGGGAACTGGAGTTTCCATCGTCGGAGATCTTTTATTATGAGCAGGAGCGTTTCCGTTTTCCGGTAGACGTCAGTATGAACGTTGAAATCATGCCGAACAGAAGCGCATTGACGACGGTCAGAAATAAGAAAAAGGAATTAAATGACTTAGATGAGCATGCGTATGAGGCTGGTGCCGATACGGATAATTCCGTGGTAGAGGCACTGGTGGATGTGGACGAGCTGGAAAAGGACTTAGGCAGAACAAAAGAATCCATGTACAAATTAAGCTACGTTGTCCGGATTGCTGCAGAAAGCGAAGAGGAGCTGGAACGTCGTATCGCAGAGGTCAGGGATTATTACGAGAATGATTTTAACATTAAACTGGTACGCCCGTTTGGTGATATGATCGGATTCCATGAAGAATTTATTCCTTCTGGATCAAGATATGAAAATGATTATATCCAGTATGTAAAAGCAGATTTTCTGGCAGGACTTGGATTTGGTGCGGCACGTATCTTAGGCGATCCGGATGGAAGTTATATCGGGTATGACACAGAAACCGGAAACAATATTTATATAGATCCGTCTCTTGCATGTCAGAACGTAGCCGGCAGTGTTACAAATGCCCTTGCTGTGGCATTTACCGGAACGCTTGGCGGTGGTAAATCAATGTCTGCAAATAACATCATTTACCAGGAAGTTTTACATGGCGCAAGGGCGCTGATCCTTGATCCGAAGTCGGAACGCGGGAAATGGAAAGAAATGCTTCCGGAACTTTCGGATGAAATTAACATTATCAACCTGACCAGTGATGAGGTCAATAAAGGAATGCTTGATCCGTATGTGATCATGCAGAATAAAAAAGATGCAGACAGCCTTGCAATGGATATTTTAACATTTTTAACAGGCGTCAATATCAAGGATGGAAAACGTTTCCCTCTCCTGCGTGATGCGGTAAAAGCAGTCACAAAAAGGGAAAATAGCGGACTTTTATATGTGATCGATGAATTAAATGCAATGGAGGATGAAGAAGCGCATCTGCTTGCAAGCCACATAGCAGCGTTTACCGATTATGATTTTGCGGGATTGCTGTTTTCAGATGGAAAAGTGATGCGTAAGATCAGTGCAGATAAGGCTTTAAACATTTTGCAGGTGCAGGATCTGATGCTGCCGGATTCTGAAAAAAATGTGGAGGAATATACCAGTATCGAATATTTAAGTATTGCGGTTATGATCACGATCGGAACTTTTGCATTGGATTTTATTTATTCAGACAGGAAAATTTATAAAATCGTTGCTTTAGATGAGGCATGGAGTCTCCTGCAGGTAGCACAGGGAGCAGCTTTATCGAATAAACTTGTACGTGCCGGACGTTCCATGCAGTCCGGTGTATTTTTTATCACGCAGAGTTCTTCCGATCTTCTGGACGAAAAAATCAAAAACAATATCGGTTTGAAGTTCGCTTTTCATTCCACAGATAAGACGGAGATCCGGAATACATTAAGATTCTTTGGGCTGGATCCGGATGATGAAGAAAACCAGAATGCGATCATGGCATTAGAAACTGGGGAATGTCTGATGCAGGACATTTACGGTCGTGTTGGAAAAGTACACACGCAGATATTGTTACAACATGTATTTGATGCATTTGACACCAGACCTCCAAGAAGGGAGGAAGCTTCATGAAGAAAAAGTGGAGAATGAAAACGAAAAGACCGCGAAAGCTGCACAAACGGATCCTGTCAGCATTTCTTGTATGCATGCTTCTGACAGGATTATTTTTATCGGCTGCCAATATGGAGGTAGCTGCGGCTTCCGGACTGGTAGATGAAACGATCGATGCTGGAAATCTGTATAGTCAGTACCGGTGGGATAATTATCAGATCGATTTCTATGTGGACACTTCCTGGGACTGGCTTCCCTGGAATTGGATGGACAGGATAGATAATAAGATTTCATCCGTTTTTTATGGAATCAGTGACGGAATCTGGCTGATCAGTGTATTGCTGAGCAGCGGAACGGGATATATTGTGCAGCAGACGTATTCGCTTGATTTTATCGGTGATATGGCAGACGACATCGGAAAGAACATTCAGATCCTGGCGGGCATGAATACCGGATCGAAGAAATTCAATGCGGATGGTTTTTATACCTGGCTGTTACTGTTTATCGTATTGATCGTGGGCGGCTACATGGCATATGCCGGGCTGATCAAAAGAAAAACCACAGAGGCAGTTAGCGCAGCGGTAAATATGCTTGTGATCTTTCTTTTAACTGCCGCGTTTATTGCTTATGCGCCGCAGTACATTAAAAATATCAATGATTTTTCCGCGGATTTAAGCAATGGTGTCCTGGAGCTTGGGGCAAAACTTGTCATGCCGGGAAATGATGAGATGGGAGTAAAAGCAACAGACAAGATCCGGAATAACCTGTTTGCAATTCAGGTCTATAAACCATGGCTGCTTTTGCAGTTTGGTACGACGGATGAAACTGCAATCGAATCAGAGCGTATTGCAGCGGGAGTTGATGGAGATCGTATTAAATCAATTTTATCTGTCAGTCCTGTAACGAATTTCGGAGAAGACCGTCAGACTGCAGTAAAGACAGATATTGAAACTTATAAAAATGTAAATATGACTGTGACGAATGTAGCAGGCAGATTTGGAACAGTTATTTTAATAGGTTTTTTGAATCTGATCATCAGTATTTTTGTGGTCATAATGTGTGGGCTGGTTATATTTACCCAGCTTTTGTTTATCATATTTGCGTTGTATCTGCCGCTGAATTTTATTTTATCCATGCTGCCGACTTATAACGGATTGTTGAAAAAGGCGGTGTTAAAACTGTTCAATACGATTTTAATGCGCGCAGGATTAACACTTCTCATTACGATTGCGTTTTCTCTATCTGCAATGATCTATTCCATGTCAGGAGATTATCCGTTTTTAATGGTTGCATTTTTACAGATCGTTGTTTTTGTTGGAACGTATTTAAAGATGGATGAAATTTTATCTATGGTTGCGTTAGGAGATGGCGGCAGCAATAAGCGTGGTCGTTTCTTAAAGAGCATGGGAAGATATATGGTTATGAGAAAATTGTTTGGACGAAGGTATTATTCTGGCGGCAGACGTGCTGCAGTAAGCAGAAGTACAGGAAATGGAACTGGCGGCGGTACAGGTGGAAATGCTGGAAGCAGTTCTGGAAATGAACCGGCGCCTTCAGGTGAAAGCAATTCACAGAGGGCATCATCACATACAAATAATAGTGGCAGTAAGCCTGTAAGAGAACCAGTCCGGGCAAATGAAAATGTGAATGGGACGGAAAACAATGGAGCGTCTGAAAATGAAAGAACGACAGTATCTTACGGCAGTAAAACACAGTCTGCAGGTACAAAAGCCGGAAAACGTGTCGGTATGGTTATGGATTCCGGAAAACGCTTAAAAGAACGTTTTGGCATGGTGAAAGATAATGTAAAGAATACGCCGACTGAAATAAAATACCAGGCAGGACTGCATCGGAAAGCAATGGAACAGAATGTAAAAGACTTTAAAGAGGGCATAGCTGGAGAACGGAACAGAAGAGAAACGGGACGTCTGCAGGAGCAAAACCGGATTCAGGCAGATGCAGGAAGGAAACGCCGTGAGATGTATCTTGCAAAACGAAGAAGCGAAACTGCGCTAAAACGTTATGATGGAATTGACTTCCACCAACGGATTCCGGTAAATGGAAAAGAACTGGATAAATACCGTGGTGTGGATGGTTTAAACCGCAGTGCGAAGGCTGGAAAGAGTTTTATTGACAGCAGAGGACAGATGCGAAAGGCATCCGATGAAAAGTTAAGGGACATGGCAGGAAGTGAAGAACGGATCAGAAAGAATGATCAGAAGACGGAACGAATAGGAACACCGTTAGAGGAGATCCGTTACAAACAGAGCATAACCCGTCTTCCGTATTCAAACAAGGATGTAAGAAAAGAACTTGGAACTTGCGGAACAATGTTAAGCAGTCCGGATCAGGAAAAATTTAGGAAAGACCTGCATCAGCAGAGAAATGAAGATCATGGGCTGCAGGAGAGAAATGGTGGACAAAGTGTAAGAGAAACGGAAACAGGAACAGAGTCTGTACCTGGCAGAACCATTATAAGGTCTGGCGGAAATGCAAAAGACTTAAGAAGTGATGTTTTAGCAGAGCGAAGGAGCGCAGGACATGCAGAACCGCATGTAAAAAAGATAACAGGATTGAAAAAGGATGATCGGAGGACAGACAGGAGGAAATAAAAAGAGATGAAACGTGTAAAACGGATCATAGGTACGTTATGTATTTTGTTTCCTGTTTTTCTGTTTTTGATTTGCGGCGTGATGCTGATCGGAATATCCGATGAGGGTGAAGACGGGGATCCGGCGCATGCGTCCGGTCTTGGTTTGTCTGACAAAGTAAGGGAATATGCAGCGTTTGTCGGAGATACGGCGGCGGAATACAACATACATGAGTATGAAAAGTATCTGCTTGCGATCATGATGGTAGAATCCGGGGGAGAAGGGAATGATCCGATGCAGTCACTTGGAAACAGTGGACTGACAGAGGAAGAGAAAACTCCTTCGGAATCCATCAAAGCTGCAGTTGCGTATTTTGCCATGTTGCTGCAGAAAGCGGACACGTTAGGTTGCGATCTTGATGCAGTGATCCAGGCATACAATTATGGAGCCGGATATATTGATTATGTATCAGTCAGGGGAAAGGCTCATACATTTCAGTTGTCGTGTGATTTTGCCAGCAGCAAATGCGGCGGTAGAAAAGTAAAGTATAATAATCCGGTTGCAATCGCACAGAATGGTGGCTGGAGGTATGACTATGGAAACATGTTTTATGTATATCTTGTAAAACAATACCTGGAGTCAGAGCCGTTACCGGCAGATACGGCGAATGCAGTTCTTGCGGAAGCTTATAAATATCAGGGATGGAAATATGTCTGGGGTGGTTCAAGTCCGCAGACATCCTTTGACTGCTCCGGGTTAACGCAATGGTGTTTTGGACAGGCGGGAGTGTCACTGCCAAGGACAGCACAGGAACAGTATGAAGCCGTGCAGCATCTGGAGTTGGAGGAAGCGCAGCCGGGAGATCTGGTCTTTTTCACGAAAACATATAAGACAGACAATTACATCACGCACGTTGGGATCTATGCCGGAAATGGAAGGATGTTTCATGCCGGTAACCCGATCGGCTTTGCAGACTTAAATACGAATTTCTGGAAAGAACACTTTGTATGTATTGGAAGGGTCAGCATGCCGTCAACATAAATGCGATGTCGCAACGGCAGAAAGGGAAAAGAAATGGAAAAAGGAAACAAAACAGGACAGGAAAAGAAAATACAGCGTATGGTAAATGATCTGATTAAAATGGCAGAAAGAAGAGGTGCTACTTATTATGGAAGCTGGATTGAAGATGAAAGGCAGTATGTTGCAGGCGCTCATTTTTGTGTATGTTTAAACAAACCTGTGGAATTGCCGGAACGGGATGGTTCGTATGTAAAGAATCAGATGTATGACTATATGGAAAACGCACGAATCATGAATGAAAAAGAAACGACATTGCCGGATGAACTGGATCAGATGGTAAAAACTTTGAAAAAGGAAAGAGGAAGGTGCAGATCGAAACGTATCTTTTGTTTCCTGGGAGACAGGGAAGCTGCAGTAAATGCGGAATATTTACTTATGCTTAGTCAGGTGACTGGTACAAAAAGCGTCTATCTGTCAGAGAAAAGACCGGAAAAGAGCATAATCTATGGAAGCGGGGAAAATGGAACATTTATTGTGTTGCCGGTATCTTTTACAGAAGAGGATCAGAAAAATTTCTGGATGGAATAGGAGATATTTATATGAAGAAAGAACAGATAAAAGCGATGATTGGTAAAGCAAAAAATAAGGTCTGGCTGTTTTTAAAAAAAATATATGCAAAACTGCCGGAAAAAATGAAAGTACATATCAGGAAATTAAAACCAAAAGAAAAGATAAAAGGTGAGTATAAAGGCAGTGATCAGGCAGAAGAGATGCCGGTTTTAAAGGTATCTCCAAACAGGAACTGGATCCGGTTATTCTGGGTTTTGTTAGTGATCAGCATTATACTGGGAATTTATAACAATTTCACATCAGTTGATACGGTCACAGTTGAAAAAGAAACTGTGATCGAGGAGAAATTGAAAGATACAAACGCCCTGGAGAGTTATGTAAAAGGTTTCGCAGGTGTATATCATGCCTGGGAAAACACAGACCGGGAGATCAGCAAGAGAGAAAAAACACTGGAAAAATATCTTCCAGAGACGCTGCAGCTTATGGATCATGGGATGATAACGACAGATTGTCCGACTGTGGCAGAAGTCGAATCTGTAGATATCTGGTCTGTGAAAGATCTTACGGATACAGAGTACGAAGTAACGTATTGTGTAAAGCAGCGGATATCGGAAGGTGAACAGACCACGGAGCAGAGCAATGTGTATCAGATAGCAGTGCATAGAGATGAAAATGGAAAAATGTTAGTTGTAAAAAACCCGACAGCGTATGCACTGCCGGGAAAATCTTCTTATGAAGTAAAAGCGAAAGAAACAGACGGGAGTATAGATTTAAAAACCCAGACGCAGATCGAAGATTTTTTGAATACGTTTTTCAAGCTGTATCCCCAGGCATCGGCGAAGGAGCTTGTCTATTATGTAAAGGATGGTGTCCTTCCGGCAATCGGAAAGAATTATGTATATGATGGACTGGCAGGAAAAGCCTACTATATGGAAGGTGATCAGACGAAAGCAGAAGTTTATGTAAAATACCTGGACCAGGATCTGAAGATTACGCAGGTCATGCAGTATAAGTTGACGCTGGAGAAGGGGGATAACTGGAAGATTGTGGAGGTAGAGTGATGAAAGAAAAGATAGAAAACTTTATCATGAAATTTTCATATCGGGAAATACGCAGGCGGAAAATGCAGGCTTTTAAATGGAGACTTGAGACATTAAGATTAATGGAAAAAGAAGAGCTGGAGTTTGAATATGTAGAACAAAAAGTGAAATGTGAACATAAAAAGAATGTTTGTGAAGTGCTGCTGATGATTGTTTTACTTGGAATCGTAATGGGTATCTGGAGAGAATTTTTTGCTTTTATAAGAATTTCATATCAGTACACTGTAACTTCCGGGTATGATGGCATAAAAGAAATGAACATTTGTTTTTTATTGTCTGTTATTTTGGCGGCGGCGCTGACACTGGCAATATTGATACCTGTACGTGATGGTGTTGAAGATATGAAAGCTGCAAAGAGAGATTTGGCGATCATTGAGATTGCAATGAGAGAAAAAGAAGATGAAAGATAGAAAAAAGACTTCATTCCGGTGTAATGCTGGGGTGGAGTCTTTTTTTAGTGTTAAAATGTTATTTTATAAAATAAAACAAAATAAGAGGACACTAGCAGACCTTAACCGCAGGGTGGAGTTTGTGGGTAAGTGGCTGTTTATGGAATCGTTGGTAACCGGGTGGGGAATGTTGTGGGAAAATGGTGGGAAAGAGGTTTTCCTTTTCCATGATTTTTCATACATTATCCATGCGGTTATCAATGATGGAATAGCGGCTTATCCATAAAATCCATGCTGTTTTTGATAATATGTGTTATTTTTATATGAAAAAAAAATAATGTGTAAATTAAGTAAGAAAGAGTTGTCATAAGTTATTACTTGATATATGGTATACATGTGATATACAAAAATATAAGGAAAGTAGCTGTTTTTAAGGGATTTGAGATTAACATTTTCATAACTAAACTCC
>OHWC01000701.1_pt1 | contig 16822 bp, 10 predicted proteins | sample 1579541 | NCBI WGS metagenome assembly OHWC01 (sample SAMEA3882551, study PRJEB24775) | human gut metagenome | biome: human-associated habitat; feature: intestine environment; material: feces | place: Netherlands | collected 2009/2010
CCTGCCGGTCGCAATGCCTTACGATCCTTGTTTTCAAATGTCTTCAAACTTTGTGCTATGTACTGGCTAGAGCCCGTCATGACATACATGATCTTTTCAATATCACCTGTCATCTCACTAATCTCCATGCCTGTCTGAATCCACCGCATCACAAGCTCCACCCAAAACAGATCGTACATGCGAATCATGAATTCACGGTTTTCCTCAGAAATATCCACATCCTGAATATATTCATTTAGAATTTCTTCTACAGCCGGCCGAAAATAATTTTGCATAAAACGGTCAATCTGCATAGGATTTACAGAATAAAATGCATTCAAAATAAGACGTCTGTTATCTTCCTTATTAAGCTCCTCAATCACAGCATGAAGCCTATCCTGCCAATTTTTCTTTTCTACTGTTTCTTTTCTGACGCGCTTTCCTTCTTCCACAAAAATCCATTCCAACAATTCATAAATATCCTGAAAATTGTAATAAAAGGTCTGGCGATTTACGCCGCAGGTAGCCACCAGCTCTTTTACCGTGATTTTATCTAATGTTTTTTTCTCCAGCAGCTCTTTTAAACCGTCCGCCAGAAGTTTTTTTGTCGCTATAGCCATGAAAAACCCCTTTCCGAAAAGCGGTAAATCGCTTCATACAGCAAGTATACCGCCATTTTCGAAAAGAGGCAAGTTAAATTCGTATAAACACTTTTGTGCTTACTCCGCAAAAATCACATAGTTTTCTTTTCTTGGTGCAGCTGTTGGCTCTTCACAGTCAGCGTAACCCAAAATACAATGACCGATGCCTTCGTAATCACCTGTAATGCCTAAATCTTTTAAGATCTGCTTTCCTTCTGGGCTTTCAAATTCTTCTTTTGCACGGTGGATCCAGCAGCTTGCTATGCCTAGCTCATGTGCGGCTAACATCAGATTGCCCATAACAAGACTTCCATCGTAAACATAAGTGCCATAATTTTTATTTGCCAGAACGATTAAAACTACTGGTGCACCGTAAAACGGATCGCTATTTGATCCTATAACCTGTGCATTCATTTTTGAAAGACGATCTCTAAGCTCTTTGTTTGTAACGGCAATAATGATTGGAGACTGCTTGCCCATGCCAGTTGCAGCGTATGTTCCAGCCTCTGCAATCTTCTCAATAATTTCCTTCGGAACCATATCCGGCTTATATTTGCGGATACTTCTTCTTGTTTTCATATTCTCTAATACCTGATTTTTTTCTCCACTCATTTTTGTTTTCCTCCTAATTTTCTAGCTGTTCATCGCCATTTTAATGGCAGGTGACAATCATGCTTACTCGCTCAAAAGTCCCAAGAGAAGCTTCGCTAATCCTGCAAGCTGTCCTGCACTTTCAGATGCGGCTGGAAGCATCAGCTGTGTTTGCTGCGCTTTCATCATATAATCTACAAGCGCGGCCTCATTTGACTTTGGATCATCTACGGCGCGTCTTAGCCATTCCCTGCACTTTATAAAAAGAAGACTGCTGTTTTTATAAAGTGCGGCGGCAAGTCCTTCCTCACTCTGATTTTCGATAAGATCAATCACAAACGCATCCTGGTACATATTTTCCGTTGTCTGACTATGTCTGATAAAAGGAACAATTCCCAAAAAAGAGTCCTCATCACAATAACATGCCGTAATTTGCCCTTTATTATAAGGAAAGATGGTCGATAACACTTCATTGCAAACTGATGCCAATAACTGCGCAAGCTGTTTTTTCTCTGAACTTTCACTGCACATAATTGTAAGCTGCAAAAAAACTGTCTCGTACTGATCAGGCTGTCTAAATACTGATTTTTCTTCATATTCCTCATGTATCATATGATCATAATCAGAAAGACTCTTTGTTTCTGCAAGAAAATAAACACCCCTGCATATTCGTTTTATCTTTGCCTCACAAAGCTGCATACGCCAATTGTTTTGCTCAAGCTTGCTTCCAAGCGGCGCCGCATCTTCCATTTCGTAGACTATATCCGGCAGGCGAATCATTCCTGGTCGAGTGCTGATAAGCTTTTTCTCTGTGTCTCTCCTTGTCAAAATTGCCTCTGCTGCTGCATCGCTTAAGCGAACTTTCCATTTGCCATGCGGCCAGGCTGGCTCCTCCTCAAATGAAAAGATATCATAGATGTTTTGCACTGGATAGTCTGGAAGAACAGCTGACAATACGTTTTTTAGAAACTCCTCTGTTGATGCATGCTCCATACCAAAGCGCTTTTTTTGTCTGATAAGCCAACTCTCAGGCACCCCATTTTCTGCCTTCATTAAAAGAAGTAATCTTCTGTAAAGACCTGCCTGTGATACAACAAGCCATGGAACTAATTCTCTGCTTTCCTCATTAGATGCTTCTTTTTCCCAGTCAGCTTGATCTTCAACATCACCTCCTGCATAATAAACAAGTGCTTCTTTTTCCTGTGCGCTCATTGTACAGTCTAAAAATAAATACTGAATCGAAGATTTGCTGCTCCTTTGCGAAAAATCCTGACTAGCCATCTGTCTCCAAAGAGCGAAAAAAGCATCTGCCTGTGTCGTATCTGCTAGAAAACGATGTGAATCAGACAAAATGACGAATCCAACCTGAAAAAACCACTGCGGCCAAATTTGCTGTAAATTTGTATGTAAAAATTCATCCGCATCTGCCACAAGTATATCAATATCTTCGCGATTCTTCAAGTGTATTGCTTCACCAATTCTAATCAAGCAAATTTCACCAAATCGTCCTGTAAGCATATCAGTTAAAGTCATCTGCCAATGCAATTTTTCTTCTTTTCCTCTGCATAGAAAGACTACTCTGTGGCGTCTTTGAAAGCATTCATACAGATAATCTGGAAGCACCATTTTCAAATCACTTCCAGATGCCACCCTCAGATTAATACCCAAAAGCAATCGCTCATACGATGCTTGCTTTTTTTCAGCTTTTTGTGGTGCTGACTCTTGTGGTGCTCCCTGTTCAAGTGACCATTTGACATCATAGCTAAGTGCTCTACCAACACCAGCCATTACAAGACTAATCAAAAACGTAAGCCTAAAAAAGCCGTATAACCACTGTGTTTTTCTTATATAGGAAAACTCTGGAATTTTCACATACACTGCAATCAGTCCGCACACAATCTGAATAAAAAATAAAACAAGCATCGCACTGCTAAGATTCCAGAGCCATTTACCAAGTATAGTTGTAAATGGACGTTTTCTCATTTTTTCTTTGATATATATGGCTGCATTTTGCACGCATGTCAATTTGCTCATAATTAAAATAAACCACCAAATCAAAAGACCAGCAATGCATACTGCAAAATTAATCATCAGTATATAAAAAAGAAAGTATAAAACCTGCGGATTGCTTACAGACAAAAAGTTTGTTTTTATATAAGAAAACAATGCAGTCTTTTTCATTGACTGATACATGCCTTCGCTTCCAATTCCACACGCAAATACAGCCACAACACCAAAAATTCCATAGCAGACAGCTGCCGCTGCTCCCTGAATCTTGCTTCCTGCCTTTATGAGCCTCTTTACTGAAACAATCAGAGACAAATCAAGTGCCAGAAATAATAAAGCAAAAATAATCGTCACAATTTCTTTCACCTTCCTTGCCCCCTTTCAATCTCATTTTCTGTCCAAACTGGCCAATAGCATTCGTTTCCAAGCTCTTTTTGACTATAATCCATTGGCTGCACAATGCGTGATGCAATCGTTGCATCTTCTGTTTGTACAGTAACATGATTATTCTGCTCAAACCCAAATGAATCCAGCAAATCTAAAATGCGCTTGATGTTCGCAAGATGCCATGCACGCGCTGATACCTGCTCATTTTTGCCTTGATTTTTTTGTGCCTGATCATTCTTAAACTGCTGCTTATTAAATTCACACAGCCATTCATTCAGACAATTTTCATAATCCTGTGCCCTAAATTGATACGCCTTCAAAACTTGCTCTATCTGGTTTTGCAAATGTGCATAGCTCTTACGAATCTCCTTCATAAAATAGCCAGAAATATTAAAGCTGCCCACCGCCAGAAAAATAATGATAACAGCCATAGCGCAAAGACCTGCATACACAGACTGTACTCCTTCACCCTTATGGACTGGAAAATAGACACCAGCAGCAAATGCCATGCAGCCGCACAGATACAAAAATGATGGCAAGAATCCTGTAAGCTTTGCGCAGTGCACAAGAAACTGCATATCTTGCTTCCATTTTGTGATCATTTCCTTTGCAGATGCTTCTGTCTTTTGCTTCTGTATTTTTTTTGTTTGAATAGATGCTTCGCTTGGCTGATTTACTGATGATACTGATTCAAAACCAATTGAAGCAGACTGCTCTATCTCACGATAAAGTGTCTTCGCTGCCGCCTTTTGATATGCCACAAGCTCATCCTCTAAACCATCTGTTGTCTTAAAAAGAATATCAGAGGCCTGCTCTATACGCTCCTTCATCTCACTTTTCTTTCCTTCTTTTAAAGAAAGCTCACAGATGTCAAGCTGCATCTTTACATTTTTTAAATGCTCCTGATATTCCTGCGGTGCACTTGGAACCATCAAAGGTTCTATATGAATCCTTTGTTCCTGCTCAAAAGATGTTTCTTGGTCATTTGATGCATATAAGTCTGCATGCTCTGCCTGAATTTCACGTATGATCTGCTGACGTTTTTTTCTAAGCTGATATCGGTATCCATCCAGAACATCCAAAAAGTGTTCCTGCAGTTGTTTGGCTGCACGAGGATCTCCCTGTGTCAAATAACGCTGTATGCTTTCTTGTGTGATTTCTTTTTGCATACACAAAAGCTCCACAAGCCCAAACATAGCAAGTGTACTCGCCTGGCTGCTATTTGCCGCAACCGGCCAATAAATAACTTCACATACACGCCCTATCTGACTTCCTTCGATTACACTTCTAAGACGATGGCTTATATATTCGCCATAATTGTCATCTGATATTTCATCTGGCGAATCTATATTATCAATCTGTGGAAGTTCCTCCTCTGGCATTCTCATTTTCTCGTCAAGCAGCTTTTCTTCCTCTATTACAGAAAGAATCCTTCTTTGAAGCCATGTCTGTGAAGATTCCCTCTTTGTGTTAAGCACTGCAACATTAAGCGCCTGAAAAAGAGTATTCTCCCACTCCTTAGGAGTAAGCACTGATGGCAGTCCAAAGCTGTCTACCATGACATATGAATTTTTCTCACCAGACATATCTTCATGATCACTCTGATTATTTTGTATAGCCTCACACGCAGCCTGCAGACTTCCTAAAAAGGATCTAAGACCTTCCTGTTCCTCCTCCCAGCTGCTTATCTGCTGTGCACTTCCAAAATATTCCTGCTCAGACTGAAAAACAATTTTTATTTTTCTTGTATACGATGAAGTCAGTACAGATGTCATACCAGACTGCTCAAGTGCTCTTGCTGTGAGTGTCTTTGCATATAGTGTTGTGTCATGCCATATAAGCTGAGCATTCATCTGATGTCTTGATGCTCTTTTATGTTTTCTTACACATACGATGACCTGATAATCATTATCTTCAAACTCGCGGCGGTTTATATGCGCTGCAATTTGTGAAAACACATCTGTCAGTGACTCAAATGTCCATTTTGCCTCAAACAGCTCTATCTTTTGCTTTGCTGCAGGCTCATAGAAAAAAATACCATAATTTTCCTGATGAATACACGCTTCCACATTCACCACATACAGCATTTTTTCACCCCCTTACTATAGCGCTGCCTTTGTTTAGGCAAGATCATCATAATCATCTGTAAAAATTTTCTCGCCTGGCTCATCTTTTGCGACTGCAGCTTCTGCATCCGGATCATCAGTATCATAAAGGACTTTGCTTAATCCTGCATTTGAATCTGCCATGTCATCTTCTTCATAAAGCTCAAGGAAAACTGACAATAAATGTTCTTCTCTGTATGTAAGCTTTTCCTGTTTGCTTCTTTGATAAAGCTTTGAGAATGTTGCAATAGCATTTCTTATATTTCGGCATGCGTATATTACCTTGACCTCGTCCTTATCAAACATGTACTCACAATACTCACGAATAAACTGTGCCAATCCCTCTAACAAACGATTAAACTGTGCACTTTCCATACTTCTTGACATCTTTTCAAAAATATCAAGCATGTTTTCATCGTCTGGCTCCTTCTCCTGCTGAATCATATCAGCAATTATCGGCTGCGCGTAAATTTCCTGCTCTAGCTGATCCTGCATGCTTTGAGCCTTTATACGATGCAAATGATTTTTTCCATAATATAAAAGTGTATATTTCATATCCCTGTTAAATTTCATCGCTTCATACAGATCTGCATAAGAGCTTCCAATTGGGACACCTGCTGCCTTGACACGGATCGTATCCATACCACGAAGAAACCACCATGATATTTTTCCCTTAGTATTTTTCAAACGTACACAGCAAGGCTTTTCAAGTGTTAGTGCATAGAAAAAGGCTCGCATGTTATTTTTTTCATCCACAATTCGCTGCGATGGATAAATACTTGGAAGAAAGCCCTCCTCGCACCAATATTTATTTAAATGAGGATTGATTACAGTAATGATCTCTGACTCTCTTGACGTACCTGGCAGCTGACCAATACGATTGATTCGCTGCTCATAGTAGCGATGTGCCTCTCCTGCCCGTTTGAATTTATCAAGATTTTCAATTAGCAAGTTGTAGCGTGCCTTATAGCAAATCAATTCATTCTGACGGAAATTATCATGGATCAGCACAGTAACTGCATGACCCTGTGGTGTTGTGCGTTCTTTTAAATAACGCGCTGCTGTCGCCTCGACAGATGGTGTATTATCCATTCTAACAGCATTGTCAGGATGCATTGCAAGATAAACAGACATAGTTGTAGCACCCACTGTATTGCATATGCCGATCCAAGGCTGCGCCATTGTCATGGCAGCTGATACCTTGCTTTTAATCCATGCATCCAGCATTGCATCATAACGAGCACGATCATGCTCACGCACAATGCCAAACTCTGTCTGCATCTCAAGTGCAAATGCATCATATATACTTATTTCCACCACAGAAGAAGCCTGCTCACACGCTTTTTGCTGCATCACCTCTGCCACTGCCTGATTAAATATCGTCCTCATGCGGTTATTATAAGCCATATCTTCTCTGCGGCGGTCTTCCATATTGTTTTTCTTTAATTCCAGCTCCATCTCTCCGTAAATATTTCGAAGAATCATTCTTGCCGACTCCTGCGGAAGCTCGGCACCTGTATTCTGACACATAAGAGCAAATCTTTCATATAATGCTTCCAGACACGATTCACTGCAGCAAATATATTGTTCTCCTACAGATGACTGTCTTCCCATCGTTTTGAGTTCACGAATCTGTCTTCTAAGATCCTCTGTAGAGCTTTCTAATACATTGAAAAAACGTCTGTACAGATCACACAGCTTTTCAAGACGTTTTTGCAGCGTCTCATAAACATTTGCACGCAGCTGTGCTGACAAATATGCAGTCAAATTTGCAGCTGTTCTTCCAGATGCATCCTCATACACCTCAAGTACCTGGCGCATTTGTTTGCGATTCATCCTTTTTCCAAGAATAGCCTCTATCGGAAGCCCTGGATTTTTGCCGCTTATATCATAATCTGCCGTGTTTATCAGATCAAGCTCAAGTCCAAAGCAATCCTCATTTGCCTCTCTTGCCCGTGCTGCAGTCTGCTCTAAAATCGCATACAAAAGATAACGAGCCGCAATCGGATGCACACGTCCAAGAATCTGAGAAATACAGCTGTCACGGTCACTCATCTGAATCATTGCGCTAAGCGTTGCCGGAATCATTTGGTTTGGAAGTGAATATTTCGTATCATCAATAACCTTCATGACAGCAGCCCTATAATTTCTAATTGACTGCTTATTTGTTGCTACTCCCTGTCTTGCTGCTTCCGGTGACTGAATCCATTGATCAATAGAAATATCCATACAGGATTCTCCAAGGCGCTGCAGGCTTTCCTTTGAAGTTGCATCCTCTATCATCTCCTCAATCTGCTCCAAAAAGCGATCTGCAAGCGAAAAATCTGTTCCATCATCACTCTGCATGAAAACCTGAGCATATAAGGATGCCATACTTGCATGTTCTCCTGATGTCTCCTCCAAAAAAATCTCCTGATAACGCTCGATAATTCCAGGCAGCTGAATACGCGGATTCATTGCCTGTTCTTCCCTTGCCAGAATAAGTTCTTCTTCAAAGCGCTTATCAATACGCATCCAATAAGAATCAACAAGCTCTGTAATCCATCTCATTGAGCAATACTGCATGATCTGCTCACCTGGATAAATAATCTTGCAAAGACCTGCGCTTCCAAAGCGAGCCATACCATTGCTTCCAATCGTGGAAAGAATAAAGTTATCCTCAACAGACAGCGCATTTTCTCCTACATCTGTAAGCAGATGCACATATGCCATAGACGCGATCATGCGCTCTACCTCTGCCAGCTGCTTTTGTCCAATCGTGCCGCCATTAAAGCTGCTGTCAAATAAAAACAGATGATCATATGGAATAGTTCCGTTTCGCTTTAAATATTCCTCCTGTACCTCCTCTGGTATTTCTTCATCTAATACAGCCACGCCCTTTGACGAAAGATCCTTTGCAATTGCCTGATACATCTGGCGCGACTCCATCACCTCTGCCTCAAGATCCTCATTTTCTCCGTAATCATAATATTCCATGCGAAGAAGTGACGATGAAGCATCACGTCTCTGCAATAAATAAAACGCATTTAATTCTTTTAGGCAGGCATATGCATTAACATATACAGCCTGACGATTTAAATCTCCCGGCTGAATAGGAGCCATAATATCAGGTCCCAAAAACATGCCTCTAACCATCACATTTGGAATTGCAAGCACCTTTTGGATGATTTTTTTGACATAAAATGGGATCTGTATAAACATGCCTGCTCCTGTACCGCCGCATATTGATCCGACAACCATCGTCATGATATTTTCCTTTAATCCACTTCCCGTGACAGCTGCAATTTTTCTGACCGCCTCTTCAATCGGGCGAAACTTTCCTTCTTCCTCAGCAGCTAGTGCTGCGAGTCTAGATATTGCTCTAATCTGTCCGGCGCCCTCAAGCATTCCTCTGTTATTCAAAAAAATGTTATTCGGAAACCAACTCATATACTGAGGATGATCCTTCAAATATTGACGAACCAGACGCTCATCGCTGATCTGAATTGTCTCTATTCCCTGCTCACGCAGCTTTCGAAGATCCTTTACATTTGTGTCAATCGCAAGAATCGCCACCTTATCGCGCCTTGGTGAATCCTTTGCTAACATTTTATCTATCTGTGCCACAATGCGTCCTCCGACACCGCCCATACCAATCAGCAATATCGGTGCACCCTGACTTTTTTCAAAAAGTTCTCTTCCCATCTGCTCATATGCATCCATACCAATACCCATACCTTTCTGCTTACCCTGTAATACGGTATCCAGTCAGCGCCTGCGCATTTTTATCTGGTGCCACATAAAGTTCCATGCCGCGCACCATGCGCACATCACGCTTTGCCGGTTCCATCATACGAAGCAAACGTTTCATGTTTCCTGCACTTCTTCCCATAAACCGAACCTTACCTGAATATACAACGCGTCCTCTCACACAATCCTTATCTAGTACGATTTTTCGACCTGGCGCTGCAATAAATACAAGATCACCTACACGCATGCGACATGCACGATATGGGATTAATCCGATGCGACGCTTCATAACCTTGATGCGCGGTGATTCCTGAATTGCACTTCCAAACTTTGTATATACCACAATCTCCATGATCTGATTATTGAATTTAGGCTGACGAATCCACCCTATGATACACCAGAGAAGAAAAAGTGAGAATAAGACAAAACCAATCGGTATCCAATAAAGAAAACTTCTTTCCTCTATTGTAAAGACTGCCGTACACGATGCCTCCTCAGAGAGTGTCAGTGCCACTTCTCCAGTTCCATAAAACCAGCTTAGGCCTTTCGGCTGGTATACACATGTTCCATCATCTTCAATATACCACCGTCCAGAAATGCCATTTCTTTTTTCGCCTGTTTTCCATATAAAAAATGAGCTGTCTGTCATCTTAACAGCTAAAGCAGGCTTTGTCTTTAACGCATCAATTGCTGCCTTATCAAGTGCCTCTGCATCAGCTGTAATCTTAAACTTTATTGGCTCCATTTGCCCAAGAGATGTCTGAGCTGCATGAGCATCCTGTCCACCAATCTGTATAATCTGATAATGTATTCTTGGAATCACATCAATAACTGCCTGACCTGATGCCTCTAATTCTTCATTTTCTACATAAACCGTAAGTGTGCCAGTACTGTCTGTTTCACCCTTTGGCTTAAAAATCCACTCACCACTATCCTCATCCTGGTACCACTCATACTCCACCTCTGCACCAGTTAATACCGGTGTAGAAAGCGGGTAATTCTTTGCTTCATCAGCACTCATTTTCACGCCATCTGCCGTAAGATAAAAACGAATTTCTTCGCAGGAATCTAACTCATTCTGACGCACAGATACATCAGCTGCATCTGATTCTACACGATATACAACTTTTGACTTTGTCGTAAAACGCTCATCTGCCGTCTTTGGCAAAAAGCCTGGCATCTGAATTTGTCCGCTTATGCGCCCCGCACCAAGCTGCAAAGTGATCGTCAGCTCACCTGTATCGGAACGTATAATCTCATTTCCATCTACCTCGTAGACAAGTGTATTGGCAGTTCCTTCCTCCAAAAATGAACTATCAACCACCGTATCGGTTCCGCTCTCAACAGCCTGCGCCGTGATCGTCACTGTCTCACCCTCTGGAATTTCTGCTAATTTTTCTGCCGAAACTGTCTCCCCATTATATTGTACAGCCAGACGGCACTCCACAGCCGGCTCAATCATAACATTCAGACTGGCCGGATCAACTCCTGCTGTAAACTGCACCTGATATGTACCTGCAGGCATATTCGCACCACCTGCATCAGTCACGATTGCATTTCCAAACAGTGATGGATCGGCATTGTATCCATCTGGTGCAAGAGTCACGTTTCGTCTTATTTCATAGTTTTCGCCATTTGGTCCAGTGACAGAAGATACTGCTGCCTCTCTTCCCTGCGATAAAAAGGATACACTCTTTAATGGAAGTTCGCTAGTAAAACTGACAAGCGTATCATAAACAGAAATCTCTGAAGCATCAAGACGATAGCGGCCTGAAATAGTATCAGCTAACGCTCCTATTGCATGAATCATACTCTGGCCATCTGACGCCGTCTGCGCATGAAAGTTAAGATCTGGCCTATCAGTAAGCGCCACTGCCTCTGCACCAATTGCCAGATAATATGTATTCATATGTGTCTGGTTTGGCATCAAGGTTCCATAAAAGGATTCAAACTGTCCCTGCACAGTCCCAGTGTCAATCGTAATCTGATTTGTCGCATCGTCCATAAAACCACCATCTGACAATACAATCAGATAATATTGTGTGGAAGAATCAGTATCTTCATGAGATACTAATTCATTATATCCCATCTGCACTGCACCAAACGGTGTTCCTGCACCCTGCCACGGATTATTTCTCACCTGATCAGCACCTGATTGCGGATTTGTCAGGTCAATATCTTTTGCAATCGCTGACGGATCAAAATTCCCCGGCTGCGCCGCCAGCTGTCTTGCAGCATCACTCATATAAATTAAATGAAGTTCATCCTCTCCATTTAAAAGCGCAATAAATGCCTGAATCGCATAATTAGCATTCGAGTAGCGATTCTCATTTGCCATACTAAAGGAATCATCAAAAACAATAGTCACGATCTTTCTTCCTGATGACTCGCTTGCATAGCCAATCGTATTCTGTAAAGGAAAAACTCCTGCTGTCATAAGCGACAACAGGAGCACAAAAAGTATAATTTGTTTTTTCATCCGGCCTCCCCATGCGCATCACATTTGACTGCACTGTTTTGCATCTTTCGACACAGCTTTTTCTTTTAATATAGCACAGCGATGTATCAAACACAAGGAAGTGATTCTTACGGTTTCTTTAATTTTTTTGCGAAGATTACACATTTAAAAAAAATGTTTTATTTTAAATATGAAACAGTCCAGGTTCCAGAGCCAATCTCTGCACAGAAAAGTCCATCCGCTCCTTGTTTCATGCAAAAATCACCACTTGGATCGTGCGCTTCTTTTTCAAGTATCAATTGTGCAGTTGTGTTTGTACTGGTCAAGCTTTTTTGTAACACTTTGTTCGATAAATACCTATTTGTAACGAGCCTCCATTGGTGTTAAATAATTATTGTGTGAATGAGGGCGAACATAGTTGTACCAATTTATGTATTTAGTAGTGAGTTCATCCATCACCTCTACATTTGAAAATGAAGTTACGTTATAAAAATTGCTTTTGAAAGTATTATCAAATCTTTCCATCGGAGCATTATCATAAGGACAACCAGCCTTGCTCATACTTTGTGTTATATTATTGTCTTTACAGAAATTTACAAATTCACATGAGGTAAACTGAACTCCCTGATCTGAGTGCAAAATCACTTTAGTATGTTTTTCCTTTTTAAGGGCTGTCTTCAGAGTATTTATTGCCAAATCAGTATTAATACAATCACTGTTTAATGAGGCGACAACTGACCTATCATACAAATCAATAATTGAACAGTTGTATCTGAACTTCCCATTTGACTGTCGCATATATGTGAAGTCTGTACACCATACTTTGTTTTTGCAGTCGACAGTAAATTTCTGGTTTAAGAGATTGTCAAAAATTTTATTCTTTTTGCCTGTTTTATAGCCTGGCTTGGAATGCATAATTATCGCACATAAGTTCAATTGCTTATTCATGTATTTATGTATAGTGGTATTGCTTACTTCATATCCATAACGCTTAATAAAAATGCGCATAGATCTATAGCCTATAACACGGTTATTATTGTAATAAACATACTTTATAAGCTCAAAGATATGTGCTAAGCGTTCATGATATTTCTGCTTTGCCTCCTTTTTGTAGTTGTAGTAACAATTAGGGCTAATTCCAAATTTATTGCATAGCCATCTTAAACCAAATATATTTTTATTATCGTCGATAAATCGATATACCACTAATCGATTTCCTTTGCGAAGAATGCCGCTGCTTTTTTTAAGAAAGCAATTTCCTTATCTTTTTCGTTAAGAAGCTGTTTTAATCTTCTAATCTCCTTTGCTTCATTAGATTCAGGTGTAGTGTTGGTGGTATAAAGGCATTCTTCCTTATACTGATTAACCCATTGGCTAATAGTACTCTTTGCAATATTATAGTCAGCAGCTATTTGAACGGTCGACTTATCTCCAGCCATATATGCTTTGACTACTTCTTTCTTAAAATCATCGCTGTAACGTATTGACATAGTGATGTCCTCCTTGTTTGAGTAATATTATAATATATTATTCGAACAATGTGTTACAAATTTATTATACCACTACACCGAGGGATGAATGCGCCAATTACAAACAACGCAACCATCATTCCAACAGGGTTTTCTTCTGGAATTGTTGGTTTTTCTTGGCCTGATGTTCTTCAGAACGCTGTGATTCGATGTATTGCTTTACTGTTTCAAGAGAAACACTTCCGGTAGTTGCGATAAAGTAGCTGCGGCTCCAGAATGAGGTATCGTCCCCATAGATATACTGTTTGATCTGTTCCGGAAAACGCTTGCGCATCTCTCTGGATAACTGAGTCTTGATGCTTCTTACAAAGACGGATATGTTGGTATTCGGTGGCAGTGATACCAGCAGGTGGATATGATCTCTGTCTGTCTCTGCGGATAAAACTTTTCCACGGAACTGCTCTGCCATATGATTCGAAAATTCTTTCATGGCAGCACTCATTTCGTCGTTAATCACAGGCTTTCGGTAATGTGTGACGAAAATCATATGATAGGTAAGACAGTAAACACAATGCTGTCCCCTGTTGTACCCGTCTTTCTTGACCTTATCCTTTTGGTCTTTGTTAACACCATTCTTATTTGTTCTCATAATAGTACCTCTCTCGTTTTAAAATAAAACAATTCAAAAAGTTCATATATTGCTTGATTTTACCTATATTTTATCGTATAATATAAGTGTAGTCAACTACATTCTCACGTTTTTGAAAAGGAGGGTCTTTTATGCATACCATATCAATCTTTGTGGATCAGAACAGGATGCCAAAGCTGGCATCTTATTTCGAGTGCCAGACTCACCTTGCAAAAAACCTGCGAAATTCAGCAAACTTTATTCTTCGTAACCTGCGTACCGGATTGAAAAAAGATCCGGTTGACCGCACTTCCAATGAAAATGAGGTCATAGAGACTGTACGTATTGGCATTGAGATGGCAAATGAAAAGCTTCAGAAAGATGTTGACCGACTCACGAAGCAGCTGCAGAGTCTGCCTGCAAGCGACCCGGCCCGCACAAAGATCCAGAAGCGAATAGAAAACAAACAGAAAAACCATCCGATCATGCCAACGTCCGATCACTGGATGCTCACATATGAGACATTGGATGCGGTGATGAAGAATACAAAGAATCCTGACTACTATGCGATGCCGTCACAGGCAAACCAGCAGGTGCTTCGAAAAGTCCTCAAAGACTGGAAATCACACTTTGAACTGTTGGCATCATATCGTCAAAATCCCGGAAAATTTAAGGCACAGCCAAAGCAGCCGGGATATATCAGGACACCTTACACGACCGTTACCTTTACCAATCAGGTTGCAAAGCGGTCTGATATCAAAGGAAAAATGCACATCACATTTCCACGCTGCCTGGTGCCGCTTTGTGTTGGAAAGCCGGAAGGTTCTTATGTCAGAACGGAAGTCAAGCCCTGCTACGGCGGATATATGGTATATGTGACATTTCAGGATGCCGTCAAAATGCCGGAAGCACCGACAAATCCCACAAGGATTCTCGGACTTGATCCAGGGCTTGACAACTTTCTGACCGCGCTGACAAACTTCTCGGCAACTCCGTTCATCATTGACGGACACTGGTTAAAATCCATCAATCAGAACTTTAACCGCAGGCGCGCAGCTTTGATGTCAGAACTGACAAAAGGGATGGATTCCACGAAATCCGTGAAAAACTCTGCCAGACTGAACCGTATCTCAAAGAAAAGAGCCTGCCAGATCGACGACTTTTTCTATAAGGCAGCTCACTATATCGTGGATTTCTGCCTGAAAAACAAAGTAGAGGTCATCGTCTGCGGACACAACAAAGACCAAAAGCAGAAAATCAACCTTGGTGCCAACAACAATCAGCACTTTGTCAGTATTCCATACACAAGATTTTTCTGGATACTGACCTGTGTTGCAGCAAAGGCGGGTATCCCGATCATTGAAACAGAGGAATCGTATACGTCCAAGGCAAGTCTGATCGACAAAGATCCGATTCCTGTCTACAAAGAAGGGGATCGTCTGGAATATCATTTTTCAGGGAAACGAATCTCCCGTGGACAGTACGAATCAAAGGAAGGTACGATTCTGAATGCGGATGTCAACGGCGCAGGAAATATCATTCGCAAGGTGTATCCGAATGCATTTGATGGAGTTACCGACTTCTCCTACACGAACAAAACGGTTATTCGAGTTACCAGAGAAGCACTCTGCCATGCGAAGCACAAGAAAAAACACGCCAGACCACAAAGAAAACGTGGTATGAACCGATGGCTGCATCATCGCAGGCAGGAACAGAAGCTTGTATATTTCGCACTGTTCAAAGTAAGCAGTGCGAAAGACAAGACCAAATATATCGAAGAATCAAAACAAACAGCCGCAAAAAACAGCCAAATCTCCCAATCTGCTCAAGGCATCCTGGACGATACACATCCCAAAAACTTTCTCTTACCAGATTTTCTACTTTCTGATGTTCTTCCTTTTTCTCTAAACGAATCATAATATTACTTTTTTCCATTTCTTTTATGTCCTCTCTTAAAAATAAAAACCGATAATCCTAATTTTTCAGTATCAGAATTAACGGCTCTGCGTCTTAATCGTCTGGCTCTTATTTTACTGTTTCATTTCTTCTACAATTTTGTCCAGCATATATTCAAACTGACATTTTGCTTTCGTCTTATCTGTTGCTCCATCATATACACTATAATAGAAAAACATATTTGCATAAAATTTAACTGCTTCCTCTTCTGGATTTTTTATTTCCATATTTTTGAACAGATCCTTCACGTATTCTGCCGGTCCGGATACCAGATATTGCTGATATAAATTCTGCATCTCTTCACTGCGAAACTGCTCTATTGTCAGCATTTTCCGAAATGATTGAAGAAATCCATTCGTCACTACGCCATGTTTTGAGTCACTTACGAACGGAAGCTTATAAGACAAAAGATGATACTATCTAAAACCAGAAACATGGGAGCTTACCTCAGAAAAATGGCTATCGACGGTTATATCATAAACACCGACACTGCCCCAATTAAGCAGGTGTACGAAGAGATGCATAAAATCGGTGTAAATATCAATCAGATTGCAAAAAGGTAAATACCACAAGTGATTTGTAGAGAACTTTTCACCCTTCATTGTCATAGAAGAATCTTATTTACAGACTTTTTCTCACAGTCTCGTTAGTCCGGACAGGTGGCTCTCGCCACACCGGACTGGCGGCTCTGCCGCACCGTAATATTCAGCTGTCCATATGTTGCATTCAAGTTATATGCTGTTGCTCTGGCAAGCCTTGTCCTCATATCCGCTAATGTTAGCAAAGCTCCATCAATTTTCAACTCTGGGTTGAGTTGTCTTTGCACCTTACCGATTGTTTTCATAAGCTGTGTCATGCCTTTTAATGGCAGA